>Ga0209344_10001575_pt1 | contig 28933 bp, 2 predicted proteins | sample Cruoilmetagenom6_FD_187293 | JGI IMG/M metagenome (GOLD analysis project Ga0209344, IMG submission 187293) | Oil polluted marine microbial communities from Coal Oil Point, Santa Barbara, California, USA - Santa Barbara Oil Seep Sample 6 (SPAdes)... | ecosystem: Environmental > Aquatic > Marine >... | reverse complement strand
TTTTCGGGGTGCTAAAAAAAGCCTTCAGCAACCGAATTGTCATGGCAGTTACCTCGACGACTCATACTTGGCACATGTTTAGCATATTAAGTAGTGTTTTGCACTTCCTGCTGGTGTATTGCGACCCTTGGTCTGAATGTAACACAATTGTATTAGTGGGCTTACGTCGCCAGAAAGCCATTGTTAAAGCACTCAAGACCAAATCAGTCTTCATTCTGGTTCCCATGGCCCAGCCAACAATGTTTTGAGCATATATGTCCATTACGACAGCCAAGAACGCCATCGCTTTCATTTAAAATGTTTCGCTCTAGTTCAGTACGCCTCAGTTCTCGCTTTAACTTCGCGTTTTCTGCTTGTAAATCAGCTTCTTTCACCCGAATTTTGGGTGACTGGCTGAATTTCTTGGTCAAGTCATATAGGCTTTTACTTGAAATGCCTAAGCGTTTACTTACATCAGGAACTGAATAGGAATGCTTGACTACTTGTTGTTTAAATTCATCTGTATATCTAATACCTGAACCCATTGTTTTACTTCTTATGGTTAAGATACTATTTTTTACTATAAAAGGTGTCTACATTTCTCAGGCCTTATCAATCAATACTTTTGTAATATTGAAACAAATTTAAAAATGTGCTAATTCAGAAGTGTAAAATGTATAAATATGTATTATACTAAGCGTCTATATATTATAAAAAATTAGCTTTTATCTTACATGTTGCTAATTTAGGCTGACGATTTGTTTTCAAAATTGGCTGGATATATTGGAAACAAGTGACGATATATGAAGTGGCGTCAGCCAAATCCAGGGGTATCTTAAAAAAAGGACTTTTATATGAAAGAACAATCAATCATAACAATCCTGCTAGTTCAGGTTTTCTTGTTGTTTTCAACTCAAGTTACTGCAACTGATTCGGATGTGTACTACTATACCAAGCCCAACCAGAACTTAAAAAATAACAAAGATTTGTCCGATTTTGTGGTCGAATATTTGGGTGACAGTTCTAATGTTTCAATCTTAAATTTTGAAGGTAATTTTGACCGAGAAATAGACGGACAACTTAATATTGAGGCCAGGCAAGCTGTACTCCAAGAATTTTACAATTACCAAGCAGATAATTTTGACTTTTTGGTATTTTTCACCAAATTTACAGTTGATTCCGGAGATGCTGCAGCTTTCAATATCAGTTATATGAATGATGTTGAAGGTATTGGAATACCTTTGTATGACAATAGTTTAGATATGGGCAGTGAACGGTTACAGGCAACCATCGACATGACTGAATTGAGTGATTGGGAACTCAATCCAAGTAACAGCCAATTTAATTACACAATGGGTGTCTTGTTACATGAAATGATGCACCGTTGGGGAATCAAAGTACGCTTTAAGGACGAAAATGGAGCCATCAACAACCTGACTCTCGGGCGTGATGGTTCTCATTGGAATTATTTTTTGAACTCGAATGCTTCAGTTATGTACGGTTCATTATGGAGTCATTTAGGTAATGATTTATTTCGAACAACAGCTGTAATGAAGTCGTTGAGTCCATTAGATCTATACTTAATGGGTTTTAGAACTTCTGGCTCAGTACCTGATTTCTTTTTAATAGACAATGGAGCTCCCGGAGATAAAACTGATATCCCACCATTAGTAGGTACTGAGGCTAATGGTAATCGTCTTGATATTTCAATCAATGATGTGATTGCAGCGGAAGGTGAAAGAATACCTTCTGCTCAAAACGCTCAACATAAGTTTAATTTTAGATTTATCTTGTTAAAACATGCTTCACAACAATTGAGTTCTAAAGACATTGGACGTTTGGTAACTCTGCAACGTGAATTTCAAAAACGTTTTTTTGTGGAAACCAATGGATTAGGGGAAATATTATACAGTAGCTCAGAACAATCAAATACCAATGGCACACCAAGTGGCTTGGTTTATGAGCCCGCAAACAGAGCGTACATTGATTTGACTGAAGCTGAAACCTTTATCATCAATAATCAACTTTCACCCCAAGGAAATTGGTACGATAAAGAATCGACTAAAGTACGTGATACTGTGCTCGCCATTAAATTGCTACAACTCTATGAACACAGTGAAGCTGTCGAACAAGCCATTGAGTGGTTGAATGGATTCCAAGCAAGTAATAACGATGAATTAGCATGGCAATTATACAGTGGAGCGTTAACTTCAAATAAAAAAGAAGAAGTTGTAAATCAACTAGTGGAAAACATCAATGACGATGGTGGTTGGGGGCTTAGGTCTGATTCTGAGTCATCTGTTTATGATACTGCTTTGGTTCTCAGGTCGCTGATTAAAAGTGGTACATCTATTTACACGCCTTCTTCACAAACCAGGCTTTATGTAGAAAATCATATCAATACAGACTTTGGTGTTGGTTATGTATCAGGTGGATTTAGCTCACTAACCAGCAGTGTACTGTTACTGGATGTGATGAGTCAATTGGAATGGAATCAAGAGCTCATCATAAATACTGCCAATTACATCATTAACCAACAATTGCCTAATGGTGGGTTTGGTGCGGATGTGGCTTCAGTTCATGAGACAGCTCAAGTAATTGATGTGTTTAAAAGACTTGATGATCAAAATTATGCACAAGACATCAATGCTGCAATAACACAGCTCACTAAAATGCAAAGTATTGATGGTACTTTCGAAGGAAGTATATTCTCGACGGCCCTGGCTTCCATGGTTTTACTTAATGACACCCGTCCTAATTTAGAGTTGGTTAACACAACCATTCAAAATAGTACGCCAGTATTGGGGGAAATAGTAACGTTGAATTTTGATGTCAGGTTAGACAGCACTCAAAATATGGAAAATATTGAAGTAGGTATATTCGATATAAATAGTCAGGTCAGTTCTATGATAATACCTGTAGTGGAACCAGATAAACCCTTGGATTTATATCTTGACCTTGACACTTCAAACTTTTCACTAGGGGTGACTGATTTGGTTATTGCTGTCGATGCACAAAATGCAGTTGTTGAAACCAATGAATATGATAATGCTGTAAATTTCAGTCTGGAGGTTGTTGAACAGAATAACACCCCTGAATTTACTTATATAAGTAGTAGCATAAATTATTTACCTGCATTCATTAATAATTTGCCTTTGCCATTTGAATTAACCTTTGAAGTAATTAACTTGTCAAGTTCTTCTGTTCAGGGCGTTGAAATAGCATTGTATAAGAGAATTGACGGTGGGAGCTTACAGAAGGTTTTGAGTCAATCACATGATATTGGAAGCAATCAGCCGGTTGTAGTTACTTTCAATGATACTCTTGTAGACGGGTTCTCCGAAGCATTTGAATATGTTGTAATTATTGATCCAGATAATCAAGTTCCTGAAGTTAACGAACTAAACAATCAGTTTGTAATCAATTTGACTCAGGACTTGACGCTTGATTTTGATATTTTATCAGAAAATATAGTGTCTCCAAGTGCTGTTTATGTAGGGCAAATGGCCTCTTTTTCATATGCAGTAAGCAATACAGGTACTGTCATTTCACCAGCTTATGAAGTCGCGATATCTATCAATGATGGGAATACAACTGAACAAATTTCAATAGAGACTATGGGTTCTATTGCTCCTGGTGAATTGGTTGAATTTGATTTTGAGCATCAGTTTAATCAAATTGGAATTCATGAAATTCAAATAGTGATTGACCCAGAAAACACAATTAGTGAAGCTGATGAGACAAATAATTTGGGTATTTTAACTTTGGATGTTCAAGGAAACAATCTGGCTAACCTTAAGGTTCAAGGCAGTGATATTCAACCAGGCAGCGACCCAGGCCTAGAAGGACAGGCTGGATTATTTTCGGTATTGGTGAGCAACACATCAACAATACCCAGTGGCCCTTTTGATATTACATTGTTAGCACAAAAAATCAATGAACCGCCTTTTGAAGTAGTGGCATTAGAAAGCCAACCGAGCATTCCAGGTGGTAGCAGTCAATTGATTGATATTGAAGTGGCAGAAGTTGATTTCAGTGGCAATGTATTAATTATCGCAACCGTTGATCCCAACCAATTGCTTGATGAGTTTGATGAATCTGACAACACAACCTTTATTGAATATCAAGTGTTGGCCAAGTCAGATGCACATGTCAGTTCAGGTGGCTTTTCTTTGAGTCCAAAACTGCCTGTAATTGGAGAGGCATTGACTGTTGAAGTTAATGTGAGTAATTCGGGTGAGCAAGAGATCACTGCCATTAGTGCAAGTCTGTACACAGTCAATTCTTCAACACAAGATGAAGTTCTTGTTGGAAGTGATTCACTTTCTTCTCTGACAGCAGGAGAATCAAGTTTTTTTACATTCAACTTTACTTTTCCCGACGATGTTGGAATTGATCAATTGAAAGTGGTTGTTGATGAAAGTAATTTGATTGATGAGGGCAGAGAAGACAACAACATAGCGGTGATTGAAATCAGTCAACAAGACAATGACTTTTACCTTAATAACAAATACTTTTCTCCTAATGGGGATGGCCAAAAAGATTCAGTACAGATTGTTTTCAACTTAGACCAAACAGATAACTATCAAATCACCATACGTAATGAGTTGGGGCAATTGGTCAGACGATTTGATTATTCACAATTTTCTCAAACCAGTTACGGGGATTTGCACTGGGATGGAAGAGGGGGAGATGGAACCATATTGCCAGATGGCCAATATACAGCTCATATCATTGGCGAAAATACCTCCTACGAGAATGATCTTGATCTGTGGATTGATACAAACAGAAGTTCACTGGCAACAACATTAAAGCATGATGCTGGTGTGCTGTTTGATTTAAATTGTTTGACCAATGAAATCAATGACTCCGGTATATTTAGTTTTGATGGAAAGCACCTATATGTGATTTCGTATCAAGATAAAAGTGCACAGCAAAAATATGGAGTTTATCGTATTAAAGCAGATGGCTCGGAGATTAAAGCGTTGTTGCCAGATAGTTTTACAGTCATTAACAGGGTCAGAGAACTTTACCAATATAACGATGGTCGATTAATTTTCAGGTCAACCAACCCATCCAATGACAGTGAACTATGGATTTTGAATCCAGATTCGATGGTATTGAAACAATTATCAACTGTTGGAATAGATGATTTTGGTGTTTTTGATTTTTCAGATGGTAATCTCGTCATACAACATTATGATAACAGCCAATACAATTTTAATCGAATTTCACTTAATCCCCTTGAACAACCTGAACCCATAGTATTTCAACCTAATGTAAATAATTACAATGACCTTAATCGTGTGAGTGATGGTTGGATATGGTTTTTGTGGAATTCAATTAACTACGATGTTTATTTTAAATCTGATGTAAACAGTAGTTCGATTTTACTAGGCACCGTCGACAATAAGAGTGACGTTAAGATTTCAAGTGATAAAAATTTTGTCATTTTGGCAATGGAACATAAAATTGATTTGTTCCGGATCGATCACGGCATCAGCGCAGCTATCAACATAGTCAACAGTAATCAATCGCTTAATTCTGATGCAGTGCAGTTTTTGCGTAACAATCATGTGTTGTGGGTTGGTGACACAATAAATTTATTTGATGAATTTGGTGTGCGTATATTGCAGGTAAATCATCCATTCAATAATGACTATTTTGTTGAACAAATCATTCAGAAATATGGTTCTACAGATAACTTGACTTACTTTTCAGAATGGGGTGACTTGAATTATTCTCTTGATGATCTTGAAAACCTACAGGTTAATATCACTCAACTCAGGTTTGCCTTGGGTGGTGAACATGAGCTGTTTCTCAGCTTTTCAGCAGAGTTGACAGGACATTTATATATTGAAAATGGGGATGTTTATGAGAGTGTCTTTTTTCAGAACAATGGAAATGATGCTAATAAAAGGATTAATTACAGTAATTTCTCAGACATTGATGTTCTTGACTTAAGCAATACAAACATCAATTCTCCAAGTTTTTCTGAACGTATTAGTAACTATTTTAATATGGGTTCAGATATCTTAGTTAAGAATGCGGCAGCAGAACCTGTTCCAGATGAATCAAGTTTTTTAAGTGATTATTATTGGCTGAATTACAACAATAAAGTTCATTCCTCAACAATCATCAACCAATTGTTCGTTATGAATGATAATTCCAATTATGCCAATACTTGCACCCCTGTGTTTGGTAAAGAAAGAGCCATATTTCAGTCTAAATATAACCTTACAACATTCATTACAGCTGATGTTTTTGATAATGGTGTAGAAATCACCGGTAGTGTGTTTGATCAATTTTTAGCACAATACTTTATTGAATGGAAACGTAATGATCAAGCCACTTCTCATTGGAATTTTATAATGTCGGGTCAAAATAATCAGATTAACGAGTTATTCAATTACTGGATACCACCAGAACCAGGAGTTTATACCTTGAGGTTAAGTGCCTATGATCAAGCAGGCAATATTTCATATGATGAAGTTGAATTGGTGGTTGGGAGTATCAATGCCAACATCCAAAATCTAGAAGTTAGTCCACGCTATATATCTCCTAATTCTGATGGGGTTCAAGATGTATTGAATATTTCTTATGATTTAATTAAACCGGTCAATGTTATTGTCGAAATTAAAACGGAAAGTGACTATGTGATAAAAAGAATTGTTAGAAATTATGTTCCAGGTATGGTTAATGACCAATTCAGTTGGGATGGTACCGATGACAATAATCAAATAGTTAATGATAATCAGTATTTTGTCGTAATTGAAGGTATGAGTTTCCCTGTTACTGTAGACATCGAACAACCTAAGATTGAATTGCAGGTGGCGCAATATTTGACTAAAACTTGTTGTTTTGACTCCAGTATTAATGCCCAAGTTAAATTAAAGCCTTCGCTAGATGGTAAAGTTAATGAAACTGCAGAGTTGATGACCCAAGTTGAGCAATTTGATGAACTAACAGGGGTATGGAGAACCACCAGTGAAAGGATCAATATCAATCCTTTTAATTATGCTGAATTACATAATTTGCTGTTGCGTGGACTTGCGATTGATAAGGCTGGTAATCAGAGTTTTACTGAAGAGGTTTCAGTGGAAACCAATAAAGCTGTTCCGATAGACATTAAACGAATTGTAGAGAAGGACGGTAAAACAAACATATATCAGGCCCCATTAAGAGAGAGTGGTAGTGGTGTCATGAATGTAGGAATTTATGATTATCCTGAAATAACCAACCCTCAACTCAGTAATCACCTTGGTATAACCATACAAGCTAAGTCATTTCAGTCTATCGAATCCATTGAAATGAAAACGACTTATCGTGAATCAGTTGAAGACCAAGAGGTTGATATAGTAAACACAGTGCCGTTGGAACTGTCTGATTTAGCTTTGGCCAAAACATATTTTAGAAATGACACGCTGAATGAGGTTGCTGCTGTACCCAACTTATTCAGGTTGAGTAACCAAGAAGGTGAATACTATTTATATTTTGTTCAAATTGATCAAGATATGTTCCCCAACACTTCAAGAAAAATCAGGGTTGAGTTAATCATTAATTATCATGATGATGTGATTTCTCATCCATTTGATATTGCATTTACACCCATAAATGGTGGACTTCTAAATTATTTCATAAAAGCAACTTCTCATCCAGCATACAGCAATAGTCTTTTGGCACCACAGGCATATAAGCATATGGAGCGAGTGATGTTCGGCAATGATGAAAGCGAAGACTTGTGGTATTTTTCTGAACTTCACACTGTTGCTAACGATCCCAAAATGTTCGTTTTTGAACAAGTTGGCTTTGGGTATAAACAAATTGATGAAATTGAGTTGCATTATGAAGAGAAATCTTCAGAGTATATTTCGCAATATTTTAAATGGAAATTTGATAATAACTGCGAAGATTTAAAGAATTTGATGTTTGTTTATATAGCTATTGATGAAGATGGTAATGATTTTACTGTGGAATATAAACCTGATATTCCATGTGCTCAAAGAGCTACTTATTCAATTTGGTTTGATGCCAATGCTTATTGTGATAATAATGCACCTATAGACCAAAAATTAAAAGTTGTGGTTAATGAAATGACTTTGCCTGATTCAGTGATTAAGTTTCCACCACATACTTATCAGGTTGTTCTCGAAGACAGTACAGGCATTGATTACCTCCTTTATGAAGAAGAAAACCCTGTATTAATCGATGGTATTAAATACAGTACTGACATAGAAATAAATAAAACAGATTTTAATGGTGGTCTATATAAGCTTAAAAATATTTTTTATAACACTGTTCAAACCGACCTTGGCAACATCATCAAATATGAGCATGTTTTTAAAGCCTATGTTGAAATAGAGAATAGCAAAGGCATCAGTGAGATTTCTCAGCCAATACCCAGCCAAAAGTTATGTGCAGTAGATACTGAAAATGGGCGCTTTGTCCCCGTCAGCTTTGTTTCAACCTTGGCAACTGGTTCACCTTATTTACATAGTTTTACTCAAATTACAAATGGTGCTTACCAAGATGTTACACCTAATAACTTGAATGCTCAAAACAGTGTTGAATATGAGACGGAAAATAATTTTAAACAACTTAGAGTAAGAGGTGTTGATGTTTCTGAGAACCTACAGTTATTTGCTGATCCTGAAGTGGAAACAACAACATTGTTACATGAAGTGATTAATTCCACAGGTGTGAGTTATTGTTCAGAAGTGGAATTGGAAGTTGATTCTAAGTTAGAGGCTGAATTTAACATATATGAAAATCAATTTGTTAATGAAAAACTGCTGTTATCACCTGACAATGACGACGATAATGATTTGGTAACATTTGGCGCAATCAATTCAGGTGAAGATATCAGTGTACGTGTTGAGCTTTACAGAAAAAACACTCATGATTTTGTCGGTTTAATCAGTAACCATGACTTGGTTTTAGATGATTTATTGACATTCAGTTGGGATGGTTTATTAAATGGCGTGGCTGTTGAAGATGGTAGTTACTACATTAAAGTGACATACCATGACAGTTGTTTACTCACTGCAACGCACAACTTTGATGTCATCGTAGATACGACCGAACCAGTTGTTAGTTTCATATCACCAACGAATGAAGGAGAGGTTGGTTTCATCACTGATGTTGAGACTTCTGTTATTGAGGAAAACCTTGACACTGTATCAGTAGCATTTTTATATAATGGTGTTTGGAATCCAATCACTACAGATTCACAACTGATTAATCTATCAGGTGAGTATGCAGTTACAGGAAATCTGAATTTAATGGGATTACCTCAAGGAACTTACTCATTGCGTTTGTTAGCTAAGGATCTGCTTGGTTATACTGCGGAAGCAATCATTGATGTCACACTGCCACTTGAACAAAATATTTTCTGGCAATACCAACATTCGCCCCAGTATATTTCTCCAAACACTGATGGGGTACAAGATCAAGTGCTGCTATCACTTGGTTTAAATATACAGTCTGACCTTATAATCGATATACAAGATCATGACTCGTCAACAGTCAATATTTTAGACAGTGGTAGCAGTTATCCCTCTGGAACTCATCAATTAACTTGGGATGGTAGGGATGCTAATGGACAAGTGGTACCTAATGGATTCTATAGCATAAGAACACAAGCCGCTGAAGTGGGTCAACCTCTTAACAATGAAACAATGACAGCTCATTTCATTGTGGATAACACCTTGCCATTCATTAGTTATTCAATTCAAGATGCTGCTGTTGTCAAAGGTGAAGGTGCTGTTGCTTTAACACTGGTTGAACCCAATCTCAAAACATTGTCAGTGTATGAACAATCAATTGAGCCAGTAGGAACAGAAAACTTGTTATTTTCTGATTTACAAACTGGCACTTTTGATGTATTGCTATTATCTGAAATGAGTGAGCAAACACTCCAAATCAGAACCACAGCAAAAGACAAGGCAGGGAATGTCACTGATTCAATTGTTGGGTTTGAAATTGATAACACAGCGCCTATCATCAGTTTGGATCTGCCTAAAAACATGGATTTTGTCGGCAATGAAAACGATTCAATTATCTTCTCAGGTGAAATAACTGAAAAGAATTTCTCTACTTTACAAATATTTATCAGCCCTGAAGTAGAGCCTGCACAATGGCAACCCATTCATTCTGGTAATACATTAGTGAATAATCAATTCAATTTGGAGTGGCCAATTTCAGTTCCTGATGGGCGTTATTTGATTAGGATTCTGGCAACAGATTTGGCTGGATGGGAAACTGAAACAATCATAGCTATCATCATAGACAGAGTGCCTCCACAGGTAGAAATTACTCAACCTCTGGCAGGTTCATTAAATGGTAATAACCTTTTACTTAAAGGTACAGTAGATGATTCTAATTTGAGTTTTTATCATTTGAGTTACCATATTGGAACCAATCAGACATCAGATCAGTGGCAAATTATTCATACAGGAATTGAGCCTGTTATTGATGATATGCTGCATGATTGGAATCATGAATTGGAGTCGGGGACCTATCTATTACGACTTTTTGCTCAAGATGAAGCTGGTTTGTCTTCAGCAACAATCGTTGAAGTGAATTTTGATACCGAGTCTCCATTAACGCCACTTTACCTTGAAGCTCAATTGGTTAATCAATTGGACGTCCAGTTGTCGTGGCAAGCATCACAGTCAGAAGATGTCATCGGTTATCGAATTTATCGTAATAACCAACTTTTAAATGACAGTCTCATAACGACCACTAACTATCAGGATTTGGCTGTTGCAGAAGGTGAATTTACTTATCAAGTTGTGGCGATAGATACCTTGGGTAACGTCAGTGTACCCAGTAATGCAGTTACCTTGAACGTTGACAGGACCGGGCCGGAAACCAATATACTAATTCCCATTAATAACCAAGTTGTGAGTGGTGTATTAGATGTGGTAGGAACTGCAAGCAGTGAAGAAGACTTCTTAAAATATGAATTGTTTTATAGAGAACAAAATGATCCTTTGCCTGGTGCGTTAATTGGTCAATCAGCGCTTCCAGTGATTGGACAAATCATGGCTGGGTTAGATACCAATCAGTTATTAGATGGTGAAACATATGTAATCCGATTAGAAGCATTGGATATAACAAAAAATTTAGAGTTCTCAGAACGCAGTTTTGTGGTTGACAACTCAGCACCAGATGCACCCATCAATTTAACATATCAATTAATTGGCGCAAATGATGTGCAGCTAAATTGGAATGCCAATGTTGAAACTGATTTGGTTGGATATTTGGTGTATAGAAATGGTGTTATTATTTCTGGCAATGGTACTGTGGCTTCTTCACTTATTACCACAACAAGTTATCAGGATAATGATGTGGTCGATGGATTGCATACGTATTATGTGGTTGCTGTTGATGCAGCGTTGAACGTCAGTGTATCTAGTAATTCCGTTGAAGTAGATATCAATACTAGAGTGCCAGATGCATATTTTACAGCACCAATAGATGGATATGAATTTGAATCGCCAATTCGTTTGGAAGCAGCATCAGAAGATGCAGATATTGCTTCAATGTTGTTTGAATATTCAGTTGATGGCAATACTTGGAATACCGTACGATATGATGTGGATGAACCATTCTACGCACTATTTAACCCCATCGATTTCGGTGTAAGCTTTGGCGACATTGCCTTCAGAGTTACAGCAACTGATACAAACACTATGGTTGATCCATCACCTGATGAAATCAATGTTACTTATAAAGATTTAACACCGCCAGGGCCTGTGGTTGGACTTGTAGGGATGGTTGCAGGAGACGAGATTCAATTGAATTGGACTGCCAATATTGAACCTGATTTAGCTGGTTATGTTGTTTCGAGGAAGCGTTTACACCCCAATCCTGAGGATTCATTTACACAATTAACCAGTCCATTTGAAGTAGACTCTTCATATTTGGATGATTCTCTTGCCGATGGTGTGTACATTTATCGAGTTTCAGCCATTGATCACAACGAAAATCAATCTATATGGACTTATTCGGTTGAATTAACTATTTTTTCAATTGTCTTGGATCAACCTTATTCACCCTTGTTAGTACCAGCAACTATCAACATCACAGGGCAATCAGACTACCAAGGTGAAGTATCAGCTGGGCTAACTAACGAATCAGGTTCGTTGATACCAAATCCTGTGCATGTGGACACTTCTGGAAATTTTGTTTTTGAGTCAGTCTTGCTTGATACTGGCGATAATGAATTCACCACAAAACAAACAACAATAAAAGGTCATGTCAGTAAAGATTCAAGTATTAATGTACAAGTAAGCCCCACACCATTAATACCAATCAATCCACAAGCCACTGCGAATGGCTTTAACCTTGAGTTTACTTGGGAATCTCCTGATGCTGAAACCATTGGCTATGTTCCTTATATCAATAGTCAACCTTATCAGCTTCCGACCCAATTAATAGAAAGCCTTTATCCATCTGCAAGTTCAAACTCTTATGCAGTTAATCGTGTGCTTGATGGCAATGAAAATACCTATTGGTCGGCAAGTTACGATGATAGGACTAATGGTTTTCCAGTATATTTTCAAGTGTCATTCCAAAGTGCTCAATGGCTAACCAAAGTTGATATCAACTGGGCTGAGTATTCTAATTCTGATGCTTACCAACCTAACAAATATATGCTTCAGTATTTGTCACCAGTTGGCTGGATCACTCAGGCTGATTTCAGTGGAATAGAAAGTGCCTCTGTAAGTTTTGAATCTAATGAGCCATATTTGACAGAAGCCATACGTATTTGGATGCCTATGAATGAAGTTGACAACACTTACATCGAGTTAAGTGAAGTTGAAATTTTTCATCAACCTTTTGTTACTAACCATGATTATCAAGCTGATTTGAGTGATGGAAATTATGACTTACAAGTCAGTGCAATAAATAGTTATGGGTTTGAAAGTGAATTAACCACAGTTCAGAGTTTAGTAGTTGGTGATGTGGTGCCTCCTGAAGCTGTTACATTACAAGCATCAGTAGAAAATGGTAACCAAGTCGATCTACAGTGGAGTATCAGTTCATCAAATGACATTGTATATTACAGAGTCTTTAGAAATAATAAACTTATTTACACCACTGCAGATGCAAATACCCTGACTTATTCAGATGTTGATTTGCCAAACGGCGTTTATCACTATTATGTGGTAGCTGTTGATACTGCTGACAACCTGTCTGCAAATTCAAATGAAGTAGGAGTGGAAATATCACAACAATTACTTAGTCCGCCCACAGGTTTAATGATTGGTGTGGTTGAATCAGGAAATGCATTAATTTTGGACTGGAATCAGTATCCAGACCCTCGATTCTCGTACTTCGTTTTGTATCGGTCATTGTCTGCTGATACTGGATTCGAAGCAATAACACAAACATCATCTACAAATTTTGTTGATGCGAATCTGGTGAATGGAACCAGGTATTATTACTATGTGACAGCCATTGATTCACCAGGCAATGAAAGCTTGCCATCTAATGTTGTTACAGGTGTTCCTTTTGACTCAGTCGCACCTGATCAACCAGTTATCACTGACCCAACAACCAGTGGAAACCCAATAACAATTAACTCAGTGATTACAGATGTTTCAGGCTTTGGCTCACCAGCTGTTGAGGTGGAATTGTATGTAAATGATGAGTGGGTTTCTACTGTCACTTCAAGCAGCAATTATGCTCTTTCAGAACTTGCATTTAATCACTATTTAGATGAAATCAAATATAACTCAATTTACAGTACTTTCGCAGGATATGATTTTAACAGCGACTCAATAGTTATTGTAGACGTTGTGAATGATACTTTTATTCCAATAGATGATTCTGATTTATATAACTACTCTTGGTCAGCTGATGGAACTAAATTGTATGGAGTATCTGGGTATGGAAGTCAATCCAATTTCAAATCATTTAATCTTAATGGAGAAGAATCTGCTGTAATGTATAGTGGATTTGAAATTGCACAATATTCAGTATCAATTGATGAAACTATTTTGTTTTATCAAGGAGAAGGGGTTAACCCAGATACCAGCATAACTGAATATGGGTTGTGGCTATATTCCTTCGCTGGTGGTACATACAAAAAGCTTTTATTCAATGAATCAATCAATATAAGAGATGGGTCAGTGGTTTGGCTTGCTGATGGTAATTTGGCATTCATTAATTTCCCGAATGGGACATACAGTGAGGGTGAGCTTTGGCACTACGATTTGAATACAGAACAATTGAGTTTGCTCGAAGCTAAGACTGCATCAGATTCGGATTTGTCAAGTTCCAAGGATGGGTCGCATCTTTATTATGTAGTTGATACTGATGAAAATAACAGTATTACTAGACTCAGACTTTCTGACAATCAGAAAACCAATTTTGCGAGGGCTGGTATTAATGTAACCATGCCTGCTGTGAATCAAGACATTGATCTCGTGATGGTCAATATTGATTGTTGTGAGAAAGAGCTAATTAACATTGCCACTGGTGAAACGATTGATAGATTTGAAAACATTGGCTATCAAATTCGTGTTACTTGGTTGGTTGATGGGCGTATTATGTTCGTTGATAGTGACAGAATCTATTTCATTGAACCACCTGGCAGGTTTGATTTCATAGGGGTCGAACTATCGCCTGGCTTGAACGAGTTACTTGCAGTAGCCAGAAAAGGCAATGACTTGGTTTCTGTACCTTCAGAATCAATTGAAGTAACACTCAATAAATCAGCACTCTCAGACTTAGAAATAAGAGAGAGCTATTTACAAATCAGCCCATCTCAAGTTTATCAAGAGCAGTCGCTAACTGGTACAGTGCTGGTTAAAAATGCGAGCCAAGTTGATGTGGAAGAGTCGCGGCTATTGATTGAGGTTATTGACCCAAGTTTTGTAACACAATTAATAGAGCCAGCCCCATTGGATTTCAGTTTAGCGGCAGATGAAGTTCTTGCTGTTAATTTTTCCATCAATAATTTGAATGCTTTGGGTGAATATACCATCAGAGTTTTTGCAGATTCAAATCAGCAAGTTTTTGAAACCAATGAAAATAACAACTCTGTATTCAAGGTATTTCAAGTGATAGATGATCAAAATGCAGACCTTGAAGTTTTAATCAATGACAATGAACTTGCGCCAGGTGATGAGCTTAGTGGCTTGCTGAGGGTTTATAATCCTGGTGCTGAATTCAATGGATCAGTTACAGTACGAATAGTTGATGAGCAAGGTTATGCTGTTGGTTTTGAAGAGTCATTCCAAATCAACGCCTTGGGCTCACAGAGAACTTGGCAACAGGCAATAAAATGGGGCAGTGAAGATTCATTTGCAGGCAGTTACTTCATAGAGTCAACACTTTTTAATCAGTGGCAGCAAAACATTGGAAAAGTGGTTGAAAGTTTTTCTGTGGGGGTCGTGGCTGAATACGCTTTGTCATTAAGCAGCTATACAACACAGGCCAGCGCCAATGAAAACATAAAATTACATGCTGAGGTTGACTATATGTTTGGTAACTCTAATCAAACAGGCACTTTCCATTGGCAAGTTTTCAATGAACAACAACAATTGATTTGGTCTGATTATTCAACCACAACAACTATGTCACCAGGGTTCAATGGTGTTTTTGAAAAAGTATGGCCTGGAAATCAACCTGGATCGTATCAAGCCAAGGTTGTCCTTATAACTGAAACAGCAGATTTATCAGCCACAGTTCCAATTGAAGTAATGGCAGTAGATTCGAAATTCAATTTAAGTGGGCGCATTCACGACATTCCTGCAGGCATAATTTTAGGGCAAACCTGGGATAGCAACTATTCCCTCCAAAATAATGGGCAAGTAGATTTGGTTAATGTGCCAGTTAGCATATCGATTTGGGACAGTCAGTTGACAGAGAGTCTGGGTGAACAAATGACTTCAGTCAGTTTATCTGCTGGTGAAACCACTCAACTGTTTAATGCATGGAATTCTGATGGCCTTATACTAGGTAATTATGTGTTGGTTCTTCATGCTGATATGAGTTCACAAGGATTATCTTCAAATTATTTATTGGATACTCAGGTCGTTGACACTGCTGATGCCATTTCCCCAAAGATTGTGATATTTACACCTGTAGACCAAGGTATCTATTTACCCAATCTGGAGCTAAGAACTTCAGTCAGTGATTTATATTCTGAAGTCGAGTCAGTTGATATTTATATAGATTCAGCATTACAAGCTTCGTTGCCATCACAAGCTTTAAACGACCTGTATTTATTTAGATTGTCGGGTTTATCAGATGGGCTTCACCTATTAAATGTTGAAGCCAGTGATGCCGTGGGTAATGTCAGCAACCAGAGCTTATCATTCACTGTGGATGGCACTTTTCCAGTGATAGAAATATCTGGTGTAGCAGAGGGCGGGCTCTATAACAGTGCAGTACAAGCTTTGGTTAACATAACTGATACTAATCTCAGTGAGTCACAAATTATTTTGGATGGCGTTCCATATATTTCTGGTGACTCTATTGTATTAGAAGGCAGTCATATTTTAATGGTTAGTGCCACTGATGCAGCTGGAAATACTGCGACGAAACGAGTGACTTTTAATGTGGACTTAACCCCACCAGAAGTCATTATATCTTACCCAGAAAATAACAGTGAGACCAATCAAGATCACACAATCTTGGTTGGTTCCAGTGAAGTTGGTGCAGAAATAGTTTTAAATGTTGATGGCTTTGTTAATACTGTAACTTCTGACTTTGAAGGCAGCTTTAAATTTACTGATGTGCCTTTAAGTTTTGGTCAAAATATCATCACTGTCCAAGCGACTGATTTAGCTGGTAATGTGGGTCAAAGTAACTCAATTGTTGTCAGTTATGTGAATGCTGTTACTGTCAGTGGGTTTTTAACAGCTCAGAGTAATTATGGTTTAGGTGAAATGATTAATGTGTCATGGCAAATCAGCAATCTCAATGATTACATTGTTGATCAACTTCCAGTAGAGTTGAACTTATACAGTACTAAGAACAATCAATTGCTGTTATCGGATGTTCAAACTATTTCGATTAATGCTTTGGAAACGGTTGAGTTTGATTCAATATTTGATTCCGAAACATTGAGTATGGGAGATCACCGAATTGAACTTCGAGTTGAAATTAATCAAATCTGGCAAGTCTTAGATGTTGATTTAATTCTTCTCCAAGATGTCACTGGTCCAGAAATATCAGTGGTTGAACCCATTGCAGATCAAATTTCATCGGCTTTAGTAAACATACTGGTTATTGCCAATGATGAGCACAGCGAAGTAGCTGAAGTGAGTTACACGATAGGGGCAGATAATATCTGGTTCCCTATGATATTCAATGGTTCGGCTTATGAAGCCCAACAAAATTTATCAGATGGGCTGTATCAAATCACTTTTAAAGCAAAAGACATTTTCAATAATGAAACGCTTTCACCCCCCACTCAATTTACAGTAGATGCCACGGCTCCTGTGATTAATATCACTTCACCAATTAATGGTTTAAGAAGCAACCAACCAGTCTTAATAGATTTTCAGGTGACTGATGACAATGATTTCACAGTCGATGCTCAATTAAACCAAATAAGTATGACCAATGGCTTCACTGTGACAGATGAGGGTGCTTATGAATTGGTCATAATAGCTACTGATGAGGTTGGTAATCAGGCTGATTTGATTAGTAATTTCGTCTTAGATTTTACAGTGCCAGTGGTTGAAGTTACCAGTCCAGAACAGGGAAGTCAGAGTTTCTCTGGATTGGTTGACATCATTGGGTCAGCGGAAGAAAGGAACATCATTACCATTAAAATTAATGGCATTGAATCTACAATTAAAACAGATGCTCTGGGGAATTTCGCGGTGATTAATCAAATTTTAGAAGTGGGTAATAATTTAATTGAGATTACTGCCACTGATCAGGCAGGAAACACCAGTGTCCCAATTGTTCTTGAAGTTGAATATATTCAAACAGGCAGTGTTAAAGGGAGGGTATGGCAAGATGACAATCAAGATGCTGACTTCGGTGTTAACGAATTAGGATTCAATCAAATTTCAATGAGACTTACAGACTCTGCACAAGTCGATCAAGAGATTCTGACTGATTCGAATGGTGAATACGTATTTCCAAATCTTTCACCAGGCACATACACCATTGAAGTGATTGAAGCTGTGATATTAAATGAGTGGAACAATACCACTGATAACAACCCTACCATAATTGACATTGTTGTCGATAAAAATACCGTTGTTAATTTTGGTTTTTACCAAGAAAAAGCATCTATAGAAACCAATGCTTTGGCCAATGATATCAAGGGTAGGTTGTTGGTGTTGGTAGATCCATCAACAGCAGAAATTGACAACAGTCAGTGTTTGGGAGTAGCTGAGTATCAATTACAGAAGTTTGTTGATGCTGAATTTATCAGTGGAAATTCGGTGTGGGCGAAATTGTACGACGATCAGGGCAATCTACTACAAACTGAAACCGCCAGCTATTCAGACTTTGAAGCCAATGGATATCAATTCATTGATTTTCAACCTGAGACCACTGAATTCAATTTGATTTTACATCCGGTGATAAATCGTCATTTAAAAGCGACAGTAACCACTTCAAGCACATTAAATCCAGTTATTTTACAAGCCTCTTATCGCCTTGTATTGGGTATGGCGCAGAATGGTCAAAGCCACGAATGGTCAAGTGGATTGATTGTTCCAGGTTGTCAAATATTTGCTTCTATAGGAAGTTGGTCAGACGACTTGCGATTTGTTAATGTGCATTTGAACCCGCCACTGCCATCAGATGACCCTAATGGATCTCTTAATGCACCTCATTTGATTAAACAACAAGTGATGTTAGAAAACTTATTATTAAATGCAGGCTGGTCATACCGAATCACTACAGATGCCGATGAATTTGAGGCTGAATTATTGACAGGTGAATATGTTGCATATTGGCTCATGGCAGAAAATAAGACATTATCAGGCTCGGCTCAAAACAATTTGATGTTAGCTGTTGAAGCTGGTGCTGGGCTATTGGTTTCAAGTGGGAGAGACAATTTATCCACTGATTTTTATTCATCAATGGGTGTCGATGTTTTAGGAGCCCATTTAAATGCCACAGAATTACAACTTCTGGACAGTGAGATTACATCAAGTGAAGATTTAACCATCGAATTTGATGAACAAGTTCTGAAAGTAAGTATTACTGATGGTATAAGTGCTGGGTTATTTAATGGCGTGGGGATTAATGAGCCTTATAACCAAGCGGTTATTCTGAACGAAGGTCAATATGGACTCAGCGTATTTGCTGGCATGGATTGGCTCTTGCAAGCAACGGAAGTTTTTGGTATCAATCAATATGCTGAGTTAATCCAATCAGTACTTGACTACATCCATCCATTAGGCTTGGCGAATGAATTGGGTTATGCCAGATCCATTAAGTTGAACCTTCAAAACACTGGCAGGCCAGTTGACGGATATGTCGATGTTTTATTGCCACTTACGGTTGATTTGGTACATTCAGATATTCCAGTCACAGTCACTCAAGATGGATTTACTTTTGAATATGATTTAGCAGAAGGTGAGTTGTTGGAATTTGAGTTTTGGCTTAAAGTTGACTTTACCCCAGAGACTATTTCTTTTGATATTCATATTGGAGAAGATCCTAATGTGTATGAGGAGATTGATTTAATTTTGATTGCCGGTGAAAGACCTGACTTGTCAGTATCGCTAACCAACTGCCAAGCTGGTATTAAGTATGGTCAAGATTTGTATTACATCTATGAAATTTCAAATATTGGTAACAAGGATATATTTGGTGCTTCAGCTTACATTGAGTTTGACCCAGGTTTACATAATCCTAGTTGGACATGTGCTGGCTATTCTGGCGGTGTTTGTGATCAAAGTAATGGTACAGGAGGCCTGACAGGACAAAACATTGACCTACCTGTAGGAGCCAGTATTAATTATATATTTAACACTACAGTTTCCAATCAGTCAGTGGATGATGTTGTGGTTTCAGGGTATGTCATGATGCCTGACAATGTTTCTGACATCAGTCCAAGTGATAATAGTGGTGAAGATTTCGACCAGGTATATCCGTTTATATTTAAAAATGGTTTTGATTGTGCGACAGCTGGTAGTGACAACAGAGGCTATCTGAATGCAACAATCTTGAAGGAGGTTCAATAAAATGGAAAATCATAAAATCTTAAAACAAAACACACATCACTTTATTGGATTGAATCTAAAAACAATGATGGTAATTTTGCTAATCTGTGGTCATGTATTTGCTGCTGACTCAAATAAAGATTACCAAGAGATTCAGTCAGAGTGGATGCGTGGATTGCTAATAGGCAAGGACATGAGTGAAGTATCTGCTAATTATGCAGCCATGAAAAACCCTTCTCATGAATATCATGCCCCCAGAAATAACCTGCTGGTTCAATATAAGCAGGCTGAAGAAAAGTTTTTTAGAAAGTTGAATCGTTTGCTTGATAATAAGGGTGCTTTTGAGCATCGACATCAATTGTATTTTGATGATGCAGTAGCTGATTTAAAGTTAAGCCGTCTGCATTTGGATAAATGGATGAACCAGCTGAATAAGTCTGCCAGTATAACTGGAATATCAGAAAAGAAAAGACTGAAATTAAATGATTTTAGAAGAGTATTAGACCATCAATGGGCTGCCATCACAAAAGTGAAAGAGTACCCAATTGGAAAATGGAGTACTTGGACTCGAAAAGGATTGCAGTATATCAGTTCAGTTCAATATAAAAATTCAAACAGTGATGACACATATCCAATTATATTAAGAAATAATCAATTGCCATTTAGCAGCCAAAATTTTTCAGCACCACCTATAACCTATTCGCCTGAAATTATACCAAGTTATAACGATGAATCATTTAACTTAAGTGTTATTGAAGATCTGAAGTCTGATGATGTGGTGAATTTGTCACCAGAAATTTATGAAATGGCGGAAAGCTTAGAATTCGATTATATAAAAATTTATAACTTTGTTCGTCAGCAAGTCAAAGAACAATATTATGCTGGAAGCATGAAAGGCTCTCAGGGAACTTTGCTTACCTATGCAGGTAATGACATCGATCAAGCCGCCTTGTTAATGGCTTTGTTAAGAGCCTCTAACATTCCATCTCATTTTGTTCAAGGTGTGATTGAACAGCCAATTGACCAAGTGGCTAATGGCTTAGGGTTAACTGATGCCAGCCAAGTTCTTGAAGCATTAAACAAGGCAGGAATAGCTAACGAACCAGTGGTTCAAGGAGGCCAGATTTCAGCAGTCAGAAAACAATATACATGGGTTGCGGCGTATATACCTTATGCACATTACCGCGGAAGTGCAAATGATCTCATAGATCCCGTCTGGATACCCTTGGCACCTGCCATTAAAACCACACAATTGGCATCCAATGGTTTAGATTATTTAAGCTTGGACATGGACTCAAATCAAATAACATATGATTATTTGACTGGCGCTGTTCCCAATGATGACATGTCTCCCATGTCTTTTTGGCAAGAAAAACTATTAAATCAATATGCTGGAAACTATCAAGAATTGTTGCTTGAGGTTGTTAATACTACAGAGTGGATGAATATACTGCCTGCATCATTGCCATTTAAAGTTGTCGCAACAACTTACGAAGGAGCTGCTTTACCAACTACAGACCTTCACCAGTTGAAAATAAAATTACAGGATGATACTCAAGTCATTACTGACATTACATTGTCTTTACCAGCTTTAGCGGGGAAAAGAATTACCGTTTCATATTTACCAGCCACAGAAGATGATTTGAACATTATCAACCTATCAGGAGGCATGTCTCAAGTGCCGCCATATTTAGTTGATTTACGTCCTGTAATAAAAGTTGATGGAAGGCAGGTAGAAACTATAAGCTCAACTATATCAATGGCTGCATTGCATGATTTAAAACTTGAGCTATCTTCTCCTTCAGGTTCTGTTGATGTCGAACGTAAACTACTGGCAGGTACTTATTTAAGTATAGTCCTGGGCATTCAAGATGATGACTATCCGCTTAGTTCTGAAGAAGTTGATTTAGTCGGTGATGAAACCAAGCCCATTCGATTGATTCATAATCTTGGCGTTAACTATCACAAGCAATGGAATAAGGCCGAGAATGAGTTGGCAGCTGTCATGGATCATGCCATTATCCGGCCGTTACCTTCTATTTCTTTGTTGGCTCCTGAATTTAGTATAACTGAGTCTACTGGATTGCCGATCAGTATGCAGTTTGCTAGTATCAGTCTTGATGCCATCAGTCGATCTGTGGACGTTGTGAGTCGTTCCGGTAGTCATAAGAATTCATGGATGAGAATCGCTGCTCTTCAAGGGTCTTGGTTAGAGTCATCAATATTTGAATCACAGTGGGTGATTCCTTCCATTTCTGCTGATCAAGGCATACTGTCACAGGCAAAAAGTGGTGAAACTGTGTATCACATTACATCAGATAATATTGAATCTATATTACCAGTTTTAAACCACTCAAGCGGTATTAAAGAGCACATTCAAAACTGGGTAAACAGAGGGTTTGAGGCTCTGGTGCCCGTAAATTTAATAACACAGGGTATATGGCAAGGATCAAGCTGGCATATTTGGCATCCTGAAACTGGTGCATCCGGTTATTTCATTTCTGGAGGATATGCTGGAGGGACAACAACACAGGATTTAGACGATTGGGTCTTAGAAGATTTGGCTGTATTGCTGTCTTCGCCTTATGACGAAGGTGCAAATGATGATCCATTTTCAGGCACAAAAATTGTTGTAGTAGAAAGTACCAATAATCAAGTTGGAGAGGTGGGGAAACAACTTGAATATCCAACACAAGTCATGGTGACAGATGCAAGAGGTAGACCTGTGGTTGGTGCTCAAGTCAAATTTGAAGTAGTCAGCTTAGGCAATGGTTCTTCAGGTGAGTTAAGTTATATTTTGAATGAAGATAATTTAACTTTATCTGCTGTTGTTATGACCAATTCGAAAGGAATTGCAGAGATTGATTTGGTTTTAGCCAAAGAAATATTTTTTTATCAGCTTCGATTGCTTGATGCTGAAGATGAATCACTTACAAGAATTGGTTTTGTAAATATTAACGTAACTTCCAATTCTTCCTATGGTTTGTTAAGTCCTGATGTGCCAATTAAACACCTAATTATTCCTGGTTCAGCTCATCATATTGAGGTAATTGAATGTTACCAATACACTGACCCTTGTGTTCCACAGTCACTATTTGGCACCATGGCTACAGTCATGCATGCGAGTGTAAGAGATGAACACAATAACTTTGTGTCAAACATTCCAGTTACGATTAATTTATTCCCTGGAACTGAAGTATCATCAAGTGTCAAACATGATTTGTTATCAAAAAATTTAATGGTTGTTGATATAAAAGATGCTGAAAAAGGTATCAGTAATGAGGCCGAAACCAAAGCAGCATTTCAATCTGAGATGTACCCAACCTATGAATCAGTTAAAGTGGCTTTGGTAGGGGAGTGCGCAACAGAACCCAATTACCTGCCACCAGAGTGTGCTGTTGATCATACAAGTCCAGATGGTCTGACCTTTATATCAGGTCCTTCGTGGCAAACCATGAATGTTTACAATGGAATTCCTGCCGATTTTAACTCTGTGGACTTGTATACTTATTATGAATTCCCAATTGTATTTACTGTACAAGGAGTGGCGCCATATTTTGCCAAAACCTATGGTAGGAAAGACTATCAACATTTGTTTGAGCCAAGCGTATTGTTATTTAAAGACCGGTATTTATTTGGACCTTATGGTAATTATGTTACAGCAACTCCAAATGAGTCACTGTCAATCCATGTCGGATTTTTCAAGTCAATGTGGTCACTTTATGGCGTGGAATATGGTGTGGAAAAGTTGCATCATTCTAGTATTGGGCTTAATATCTATCCATATGAGATAATCAATGAAGTACGTTCAGGTCCAGCAACACAAGAAGTAATTATCAACCCAGATGGTTTTGATTTTAGGTTGGTTGAACCTGGTTCGGAATATGGTCGCACACGTTTTAAGACGACTATTAAAACGCCAGATGATTACTCTGGAAATCATTTTGAATTTTCTTTTAATTCATTTTCTGACACTGCCAAAATTGAAATATCTTCAGTTACTCCGAATGAATTGATATTAGATGAACAGTCTAATTTAACCCATCCCATTGTAATTCAAACACTTGTCACACCTGAAGAATTTCGCCCACTGAATTTAGTCTTAAATTTACTCGAGGATGGTGAAATTATCAATAGCACTTTGGCTTTACACCCGCCTGGGGATATATACACGTTTATTTTGTCTGCTGGTACGTATCTGAATCCAGAATCTACTTACGAAATTGAAGTTGTAATGAATGCGGGTAATGATTACGAAGTTTCATCAGAACGTACTAATCTAACCAATTTTTCATCACCTTTAATTGGTTCGGTATCAGGGCCCGGATCCACAGCATTCAATGGCCTTGGGAGCTCTCAAAATGCGGGCCAAGTAATTAATGGACAAATCGTTTCACCCATTTTTATAAGTCAGGAAATTGATTTGGCGAATTCTTTGGTCTGTGGATATAACCAACTTAAATTAAATATTTTAAATGATTCAATAGTGACAATCAATTTGGAAAAATATGGATTGGAAGGGGAGTTGACAGGCGAAGTCATTCCTGTATTGAGTGAAACACTGTTAACTGCTGGTGAACATCAGATTGAAGTTTCAGCTGCAGAATTAGGTAATCATAATTATCAAATTCAATTAAATGCCAATGCAGTCAATACAGATAATGATGAATACATCACAGGTATATTGAGTTCAAAATTTGACATAAATAATTCTTTACCAGTGGGTCATGCCATTGTTAAAGGTGTGGATTTAGCTGATGGTTCAATGGTTTACTCAAAACAAGACATTGCCTTAGAATCTCCGGGTGTTGATTTGGAGTTTGTGCGGACGTATTCATCCCATGCAAGACATGATCTGGGTCCATTAGGTTATGGGTGGTCTTATAATTTTATGTCACGGGTTATTGTTGGTAGCTGTGGGCAAGTGACGGTGACTGGTGCAGACGGTGGTTCAGCTCGTTTTAGAATAGTTGGTGATGAGTTTGTGCCACTTAAAGGATTCCATTCATCTTTGGTGTTGAATGAAGACGGCTCTTTTGATTTTTATCCCAAAGGAGGGAACCGCTACCACTATATAAAAATGCAAAACAAAGTTTGGTGGATGGATTATGTTGAGGATCCTAATGGTAATCGCATTACCGTTGAACTGGTATCACGTAATCATGCGCCGGTCATTCGATCGGTTACTGATGCCGTAGGTAGGCGTTTGTTTTTCGAATATGAGGTCAGAGATTTTGGACTATATAAATCAGAAATGCTGGTAAAAGTAACTGGTCCAGATGACATTAAATTGACTTTTGATTATGACGACATAGGTAATTTAATCAGCGCCCATAGAGAAGGCGACACCACAGCTGAATTGTTGGGATACTCAGGTGATGAATTTGGCCCGTCAAGATCATTGTTGCTTTCTTTAACTGAAGAGGCTACGGGTGCAGTTCGAACGTGGGATTATCAAAACAAAAGTTTTCAAGTTCCAACAAAAATTGGTGATATTCCAGACATCGCCTCCATAGAAGTCACTTCAATCACTCAAACTGATGCTGGAATTACTGAATTCAATTATACCAGTGGTTTGGGCTATAACACTGCTGCTAGTGTGACTCAAAATTATCAAGTTTCTACCTATAATTTAAACAGTTATGGTGCAGCTACTTCAGTCACTTCACCTGCAGGCACCCGAACTTTCAACTGGGTAACAGATAACGATGTTTTGTTAATGAGTGAAACCGATGAAAATAAACGTTTACGGACTTTTGAATATGATGAGTTTGGTAATGTCACCGAAGAGCGTTTAGGCGAGTTGGTTAGAGCTTATACCTATTGGCCACCTGATCAGTTTCATCCTCCATTTATCAAGAATCGAGTCAAGACATACACCAATTGGCGTGGTCACACCACTTCATATGACTACGATATACAAGGCAACAAAATATCAGAGGAACTGGACCAAATTACCATCAGGTATGATTATGACAATATGGGGCTGTTGAAGAAAATTACTGATGGCAATGGACATGTTAGCTCTTTTACTTACACTTCATTTGGTTACCAAAAATCAGCCCGAAATCCTGAGGGAAATGAGGTAAAAAGTAGTTGGAACCTCAGAGGGAAAAAATCGTCTGAAACCGATGGAAATGGTCAAACAACTATTTATACCTATGACAGCTCTGACCGAGTCATCAGTAAAAGAGTTAATAACCGTATATGGACTTACAGTTATGAAAATGGTGGCAGGATTCGCACAGAAACAGACCCAAAACAGCACAGCACCACTTCCTTTTACGATACCCAAGGACGCTTGTTGGAAACCACCAATGCCAAGTCTGACACTTTCACCTATACGTATGATTTGAATGGAAATAAATTGTCTGAAAATGATTTCGGTGGACACGTTACAACTTTTGAATACGATGATGCTAATCGTTTGAGGACCAAGACTGAACCATTAGGAAAGGTCACAACATTTGAATATGATAATGTCGGGAATGTATTGATGGAGACTACTGGCGACAGAGTCACAGAGTATTCCTATGATTCGAATCGTTATTTCCAAACAGGCATCATTCGCAGGAGTTCTGCTGGGGATGCGACTATCACCCGTACGGTGGATAGTCATGGTAATGTTTTGACTGAAACTGACCCGAATCAGAACACCACTACCTATACCTATGATGCCCATGATCGTTTGTTGACGGTTAGTGGCCTCATGGGGGCAGGTAAAAGTATCACTTATGACAACAATGGTAATGCCGTAACTGAAGAAGTATTCAATGCAACTGGAAACCAAATCACTACCAAAGAATATGATAAGGCTAATCGGGTAAGCTTGGTTATGCTACCTGAAGGTGGCGTGTTGAGTTTTGGTTATGATGGTAACGGCAATGTTATCTCAGAAACTAAACCAGAAGGATATCAGGCGATGTACACTTACAATGATTTGAACCTGCCTACCAGTAAAACCATTGATGGACACACTTGGTCAATGAGTTATGACTTGGCAGGAAACCTTGAAACCGAAACCTGGCCAGTAGCAGCAGGCGTTGGTTTTAACAATACCATCACCTATGGTTATGATGAATTGAATCGCCAAGTCAGTCAAAGTGATGTAATTGGTACTGTTACAACCCAAACCTTCGATGCCGATTCAAACCTAATAACCGTAACTGACGGAAATAATCACCTAACCAGCTATGGATACAATGCCTTGCATCAGCGAACCAATGAAACTTTGTTATTGGGCCGTTCACGCATTTTCACATACACAGTTTTTGGCGAGTTGGAAACTGAAACAGGGCCTAATGGTACCATTACCCACACCATAGATCAGTTGGGCAGAAAAATAGCTACACAAGGTCCAGACTATTATCACATGCTTTATGGTTATGATGCCAATGGCAATTTAACCAGCCAAACCGACTCACGCGGAATCACCACCACCTACAAAGTCAACGCACTGAACCAAACCTATGAGCAGCGCACAGGTTCTTTTGTGATGACCATGAGTCATGACACCTTAGGGAACTTGATTAATCAAACTGATTACCGCGGTATCCTCAGTGAATATACCTATGATAAGGAGAGCAGACAAACCACTTTTACCCGTGCAGGTCAGCTACAAAGTACAACGACATATAACAAAGCGGGTTTGCCAGTAGCTGTTAAGGATGCCAACGGTAATACCACAACGCATGAATACAACAACCAATACCACAAAACCCGCACCATACGACCTGAGAACCAGGTGATTGGTTACACGCCAAACGCCTACGGTGATGTCATCGCCCAGGACAACCCGGGGCCTAATGACATTACCCGCACCTTTGACTCACGCAGGCGGCTACAAACAGAAACCAATGGAGCCAGTGAACAGACCCAATACGAATACGACCTGAACAATAATCGCACGGCCGTGATAAAACCCGGCGGACAACGTTGGGAATATGGTTTTGATGTGGCCAACAGATTGACGTTAGTTAAAAACGTACCCGAAGCCATAGAAACCATCTATGGCTATGATGCAGCTGATAATTTGACCAGTATCACCGATGCTGAGCACAAGGTTACGACCTTCACCTATGATGACCGCAATCGCAAGAAAACCAAATCCTACCCAGGTGATGGCGCCATCATCAGTTATGACTATGATGCCAATAGTAACTTAGATCTAATCACATATCCCAATGGTGTTAATGTCAGTTATGACTACGATGACCTGAACCGCCAGTACCAGCAGAATTACACAGGCACCTATGGTACCGCGTCAGTGACCATGGCTTTGGATGGTAATGGTAATGTTGAACAAATCGCAGAAATCATCGATGGTGTCAGTTACAATTACAACATGAGTTATGATGAGCTTGATCGCATGGAATCTAAAACCGATCGCTACGGTAATACGTTCTTCTATACCTATGATGCCAACGGTAACCGCAAGCAATTTCGTGATCATGACAACAATGTCACCGATTATGACTATGATAAATTGAACCGTTTAATACGATTGACCCAAGCTGGCTTGGGTGCCTTTGAGTGGTCGTACAATGCAGCAGGCTTGCCTAAGACAATTGACTATCCCAATGGCTCACAAGCCAATTATGATTACGATGATGCCAACCGCATCGCATTGATTGACAACAAACAATCAGGTGTGACCGTTACCAGTCATGAGTATGAATATGATTTGAATGGCAATCGAGACAAACTCACAGAAAGTAACATCGATGCTTCCCAAATCACCACTTATGAATATGATGATGCGGATAGATTGACCAAAGTTTTCTACCCAACCAAGGTGG
>Ga0209344_10001573_pt1 | contig 28976 bp, 29 predicted proteins | sample Cruoilmetagenom6_FD_187293 | JGI IMG/M metagenome (GOLD analysis project Ga0209344, IMG submission 187293) | Oil polluted marine microbial communities from Coal Oil Point, Santa Barbara, California, USA - Santa Barbara Oil Seep Sample 6 (SPAdes)... | ecosystem: Environmental > Aquatic > Marine... | reverse complement strand
AAGGCTCTGATTAAGAACTCTCAGATAATCCCAAATGATAATAGCGTTCTAATCTTTTGCTAAAGATATTTTGTTTAAATTTCAGCATCAAATGTTTGTAAGAATAACTTTTAAATATTCGACAAAAAGTTGTTTTTTAACGATTAAAAACAAATTTATCGGACAAAGTTCAATTTAAAAATTAAACATCATCATAATCTACTGTAATTTTTTCAGTAGTTGGTTGTGCTTGACATGTTAAAATTAAACCTTCAGCCAGTTCGCCATCAGTGAGGATATTATTTTGTCTCATTTTAGCTTCACCATCTGTAATTCTTGCAATGCAACTGCTGCAAATTCCACCTTGACAAGAATAAGGCGCGTCAATGTCTTTGTCTAGAGCTGCTTCAAGAATAGTTTGTTTTTGAGGCATTTCAAATGTTGAAGTTTCATCATCTAAAATTACAGTAACCTTTGTGTGACCACTAGCAATACCTTCAGTGTTTAATGGAGCTGGTTTTGAAGCTTTAAAAAGTTCATAAAAAATGGTGTCTTTATTAATCTCATGCTCTTCTAAAACATCTTTTACAGTATTAATCATACCTTCTGGTCCACAAAGATAAAAGGCATCAATGTCTAGATGTTTGTATTTGTTTTTCAAAACAAGATTAACAGTGCTTTTCTCAATTCTACCAAATATAGCATCGTCTTCTTGGGTTTGACTAAATACAAATTGAATAGCAAATCGATCATGGTATTGATGTTGTAATTGTAATAATTCGTCTAAAAACATAGTGTCTTCAGTTGATTTATTACCATAAACAAGAACGACATTACTTTTCACTTCTTCTTCTAAAGCACATTTTATAATACTTAAAACAGGCGTAATTCCACTACCAGCAGCAAAAGCAGCAATATGTTTTGTTTTAGAATCATTTGGCTCAAATACAAAGCGACCTTTTGGAGTTGCTACCTCTAAAACATCTCCAACTTTAAGTTCTTTATTTGCATAAGATGAAAACGTACCATCTTCTACTTCTTTAACAGCAACTTTTAATTCACCGCTTTTTGGTGAGGAGCACAATGAGTAATCTCTCCTAATTTCATTACCATTTAGTGTGGTTTTTAATGTAATATATTGTCCAGCTTTAAAAGTAAAATCTGCTTTTATAGCCTGAGGAATATCAAAACTAATTGCTACAGATTGATCTGTGATACGTTCTAAGTTTTTTATTTTGAGAGAATGAAATTGTGACATAGGAATGTTTTTTTCAAAAATAAGAACAGTCTGCGTATTAGTATCAAAAATTTAATAAAATTTAATACCTCAATTATTTATGCATAAGAATTTTATGTATATTTGTATATGGCAAACACAAAACTCTATAAAGGCAGTTTAGTTACTATTATTTTGAAGCTTTTAAAAGAAAGTGATAAAATGTATGGTTATGAAATCACTCAAAAAGTGAAAACATTAACTAATGGAGAACTTAATATTACAGAAGGCGCTTTGTATCCAGCTTTACATAAATTAGAATCCGAGGGCTTGTTAGATGTAGAGGTTAAAAAAGTGGACAATAGACTCCGAAAATATTATAAACTAACAGAAAAAGGGAACAAAGAAACAGCACATAAACTTCAAGAACTTCAAGATTATATTAAAACAATGCAAGCATTAGTTAACCTTAAATTGAGCTTTGAATAATGAAAAAATTGTCTAAAGAAAACATTCAGTTTATTGAGACTTATTTAGAAAATTCAGACGTGTACTATGCAGATATTCGTATGGAAATGACAGACCATGTTGCTTCAGCTATTGAATCTAAAATGGAGCTTGAAAACAGCGATGATTTCTATAGTGTTTTTAAAAATTATATGGTTGAAAACAAAGCCAACCTGTTACAAAATAAACGAAAATTTTTAAGAGACGTCGATAAATCTATAACAAAAAGACTATTTAAAATTGTAATACAACCTTCATCAATAGTTGTAACTATTTTGATGTGTTATGTGTGTTTTAGGTTTTTAAGCTATGTTGAAAAAGACCAATTAATTAGTATTATTTCTTGGTTTCCATTACTAAGTATCTTTCCAATTTTTGTATTATATGGTATAACACTTAATATATATAGATTGTCTAGATTTTCTGGAGTTGAACGTTTAGCTTTTGTGTATGTCTTTTTTTATCAGTTACTAAATCTTTTCACAATATTCTTGCACAAGAATTTACAATCTGAAACAATAAATTATCTCGCTATTGCTATTACGTCAGCGTTAATGATTACTTTTACAAAGGCACTTTTAGAGCTTTCATATAAAATGATCAAACAATACAGAACAGATTATAAATTGAAATCATAGATTTTTTTTGTAACGTTTTTTGGTCCTGTACTACATATAACAACAAACCCTTTTAACACAACCATGATTAAACAATTTATTCGCTTAGAGTGGAAACAGTTCTTTAGAGCTTCTTATTTTCAAAAAGGTATAGCCATAAAAATTTTACTTGTTCTTGCTGCTTTATATTTTGGTGGAGCTGCTTTAATGCTTGGAGTAGGTTTGTTTTTTATTGCTAAAAAAGCATTTCCAGATATAGATCCTATTGTTACAGTAAACAATTTTATCATTTATTGGTTTCTTTTTGAAATGGTCTTTAGGTTTTTCATGCAGCAACTTCCTGTAATGAACGTGAAGCCTTTAATGACGATTCCTATAAAACGAAATACGGTTATTCATTATTTATTAGGGAAAACGAGTATTTCCTTTTTTAATTTCTTAGCCATTTTTCTCTTTTTGCCATTTTGTGTTGTACTCTTGGTTAAAGGATATGCTATAGTAAATGTATTGTGTTGGTTTCTGTCTATTGTGTTTTTAACACTATCAGTTAATTATCTCAATTTTCTAATTAATAAAAACAACACTATTTTTTATATTATTGCAATCTCTCTTTTTGCACTTATCGGATTGGAATATTATGGGATTTTTGCAATCTCACAACCTATAGGAATTGCATTTAACACACTTTACAATCAGCCATATTTAATGATATTACCTTTATTGTTAGTTGTTGGGTTGTATTACGCAAATTTTGTTTACATCAGAAAAGGATTTTATTTAGACGATGCTGTTTCTAAAAAAATTAAAGAAGTTAATGCTACAGATTTGTCTTGGATGGATCGTTTTGGAAATGTTGCTCCATTCTTAAAAAATGACGTTAAATTGATTTGGAGAAATGCAAGACCAAAACAAGTTATGATGATGTCTTTTATGTTCCTTTTTTACGGATTAATTTTTTACACGCAAGATGCTTATAAAGACATGCCTGCATTTTTAGCATTTGCTTCTATGTTTGTTACAGGAGGATTTTTAATGAGTTTTGGTCAGTTAGTGCCATCTTGGGATAGTGAATATTATAAATTATTAATGAGTCAAAATATACCTTACAGACAATACCTCGAATCTAAATGGTATTTAATGGTATTTGCGGTTTCAATTTCATTTGTTTTGAGTATTCCCTATTTATATTTTGGTTGGAAAATCTTCGGAATGATAGCTGCTGGAGCAATATTTAATGTAGGATTAAATTCATTTATTACCTTATTTGGAGGCGCACTTAATAGAGTTCCTATTGAATTAAACGTAAAAGCAAAAGCATTTAGTAATACCAATGGCTTTAATCCAACACAGATGCTTATTGCAATGCCTAAAATCTTATTGCCAATTATATTGTTTTATATTCCTTATAAACTCATAAGTTTTGAAGCTGGCTTAATTGCAATTGCATTAAGTGGTGTTTTAGGAATTGTGTTTAAAAACCAAATTTTCAAATTCATAGAGAAGACCTATCAAAAAGGAAAATATAAAACCATCGCAGCTTTTGCTGAAAAGAGTTAATTAAAATTTTAATTATATAACATCATGATTACAACATCAAACTTATCCAAAAAATATAACGAAGCTACTGTGTTACATATTGAAAACCTCGACATTCCAAAAGGTCAAAGTTTTGGATTAGTAGGTAATAATGGTGCAGGAAAAACAACCTATTTTAGTTTGTTATTAGACTTAATTCAACCTACAACAGGACATATTAAAAACAATGATGTTTTAGTTCATGAAAGTGAAGATTGGAAACCATTTACATCATCTTTTATTGATGAAAGTTTCCTAATAGGTTATTTAACTGCTGAAGAATATTTTTACTTCATTGGTGAACTACGCGGACAAAACAAAGCTGATGTAGATGCTTTGGTTTCTCAGTTTTCAGATTTCTTTCATGGCGAAATTTTGAATCAGAAAAAATACCTACGCGATTTAAGTAAAGGGAATCAGAAAAAAGCCGGAATCGTTGCTGCGCTTATTGGTAATCCTGAAGTTATTATCTTAGATGAGCCTTTTGCTAATTTAGATCCAACAACCCAGATTAGACTAAAATCTATTATTAAAGATTTAGCAGAAAAACAAGGTGTTACTGTATTAATCTCAAGTCACGATTTACTTCATGTTACAGATGTCTGTGAGCGTATAGTTGTTTTAGAAAAAGGTGAAATCGTTAAAGATTTAGCTACAAGTACTGAAACGTTAAAAGAATTAGAAGCACATTTTGCAGGTTCTGAGCTTGTTTAAGCCTTAACATAATATCTAAAAAGCACCTGTTTTTAGATGATAATTCAAAAAGATGCTTATTTTTACAGCATTACATAATATTTGTAGTCGTTTTTTGTTATACTTTAACTAAATACAACCACGTTGAATACATCGTTTAAAATCATAATTTCTATCTTTTGTGTCGCACTTGCTGTTTCAGGTTGTTCGCGCAAAAATGATACATTTATTAATAGAAATTTCCATGCCTTAGGCACCAGATATAATATTCTGTACAACGGTTATATAGCTCTTGAAAAAGGACGTGAAACAGTTGATAATGCTGCAACTGACAACTTCTGGGAATTACTTCCAGTTGAGCGTATGCAGATTGAGGAAGATGTCTTTCTTCCAGGGCAAAGTAGAAATCAAGACTTTGGACGTGCTGAAGAAAAAGCCATAAAAGCTGTGCAAAAGCATGGTATGAATATTAAAGGTAGAGAATATAATTATCAAATTGATGAAGCGTATATACTTTTAGGTCAAGCACGTTATTTTGACCAACGGTTTGTGCCTGCACTTGCTGCATTTAATAAAATACTTAGTAGCTATCCAACAAGTAATAAAATTAACAGAGCAAAGATTTGGAGAGAAAAAACCAACATTCGTTTAGAGAATGATGAGTTAGCACTCAAAAATTTAAAACGTCTTTTAGATCAAGAAGAATTAGAAGATCAAGATTTAGCAGATGCTACAGCTATTATGGCTCAGGCTTATATTAATATTAAGGCAAAAGATAGTGCGCTTGCTCAATTAAAAGTCGCTGCAGAATACACTAAAAAGAACAGAGAAAAAGGACGTTATAATTTTATAATCGGACAATTATACAATCAATTTGGATATAAGGATAGTGCCAACATTGTGTTTGATAAGGTTATAGATATGCATCGCAAAATTCCAAGACCCTATTACATAAATGCGCATTTAGCAAAAGTGACAAACTTTGAAGTCAATAGTGGAAACAAAGAGGAGTTTGAAGAGTATTTAACAGATTTAGAAGAAAATCGTGAAAATCGTCCGTTTCTAGATAAGATATACTATCGTATTGCAGAATATCACAGAGCAAATACTTCAGATTCATTAGCAATAGTTTACTACAATAAATCTTTAAGAACAAATACAGGAGATAAACAATTAAGAGCGTATGATTATGCGACACTTGGTGATATGAATTTTGACAAGGCTAACTATAAAGTTGCTGGTGCTTATTACGATAGCACGATGACTAATCAAAAATTAAACTCAAAGCCTTACAGAGTTATAAAAAAGAAACGTGAAAATTTAGATGATGTAATCTACTACGAAGAAATCGCCCAAGTTAACGACAGTATTTTAAATTTAGTGAGTCTGTCTGATGCAGATCGATTAGCAATTTTTACAGAATACACAAATGCTTTAAAAGCTAAAGCCGAAGAAGAACAAGAAAAAGCTGAAGCTGCAGAACGTGTTAATTCAGGAATGGCTACAATTGATAATAACAAAGTTGGTAAATCTCAAAGAGCTAATCCAAATGTTAAAAATGGAAAACAAAATTTCTATTTTTATAATCAAACGACACTATCTTTTGGTAAAAACGAATTTGTTAAAATTTGGGGAGACAGAGAACTTAAAGATAATTGGAGACTATCAAGTAGTGCTATAAACAAGGCTCAAAATCAACAAGGAAAAGAGCTTGTGACTGAAGATATAAATAATGAACTGTTTGATCCAGAATTTTACATATCTCAAATTCCTACAGATCAAAAAGTAATTGACAGTATTAGTAAAGATAGAAACTTTGCGTATTATCAATTAGGATCAATTTACAAAGAGAAGTTTAAAGAATATGAATTGGCTCAAGATAAACTAGAGAAATTATTAGTTAGTAATCCTGAGGAGCGTTTAGTGCTGCCTTCAAAGTATAATTTATATAAAATTTACGTTGAACTTGGTTTAGATAGTAGGGCAGAAAACATGAAGAATGAGATTATAGCTAATCATCCAGATTCTAGATATGCTCAAATTTTATTAAATCCTACTTCAGAATTTGCAAAGGATGAAAACAGTCCAGAACGAATTTATGAAGTTCTTTATGAAAAATTCAATAATCAGGATTATGCTGAGGTTATTTCCTCTGCAGAAGCTAATATTCTCAAATTTGAAGGTGACCCTATTGTTCCAAAATTTGAAATACTAAAGGCATCTGCAAAAGGACGTTTGTATGGCTTCGAAGATTATAAAGAGGGTGTTAATTACATTGCTTTAACCTATCCAAATTCTGAAGAAGGAAAACGAGCAGAAGTAATACTGAGTGAAGTGATTCCTGTTTTAGCAAAGAAGGAATTTGTTGATAATACAGAAGCAAAACACTTTAATGTATTGTATCCTTTTGAAGCAAATCAAACGGAAGAAATTAATGAATTTGTAAAAAAACTAAATGATGCAGTTTCTAAGGTAACTTACTTTGATTTAACAACTTCTATCGACATCTATGACACTAACACGGTTTTTGTTGTAGTTCATGGTTTAAAAAGTGCTGAAGGAGCTTCTGGTTTCGCTGAAGTACTTGAAGAAAATAAGCATAAAATTGTTCGTGATTTCTACTCAATTTCATCTTCTAACTATGAAATTATTCAGAGACATAAAAATTTAAATGAATATTTAGCATCTCAATAAAAAGAAAAAATCCTATGTTTTCTTTAGATAAAAAAACAAGAAAAATGGCAGCAGAAACAATTTCACATCAAAATACAATCGCCAAAGGAACAACCATTACTGGTGATATCATAAGTGAAGGTGATTTTAGAATTGAAGGCTCTGTTCAAGGTAATATTAAAACACCAGGAAAGGTGGTCGTTGGAAAAACTGGAGTCATAAATGGAACTCTTAAAAGTGCTAATGCAGATATTGAAGGTAAATTTTCTGGAAAGTTATTGCTTTCAGATACGTTGTCTTTAAAATCGTCTGCTCATGTAGAAGGAGAGGTTATTGTTAGTAAATTAGCAGTCGAACCTGGTGCCACATTTAATGCTACTTGCTCAATGAAAGGTGCTTTAAAAGAATTTAATGATGGATCAAGAACAGGGCAACAAGCTACAATCCAAAACGCCTCTCAAACAGGACGACACTCAGAAAAAGGATAAACAACTTAATACTTACGCACGTTTTTCTAGTATAGCGATACAAATGCTAGCTATAATTGGTATTGGAACATTTGTAGGAATAAAACTAGACGAAAGCTACCCTAACAATTACAATGTGTATACCATAAGTTTATCATTAGCTTCTGTAATTCTATCTATGATTTATGTTATTAGGCGTATCATTGCAACTTCAAAAGAAAGTTAAGAAAAATGAAAGATTTTAAAAACAGACAAATAACATTTTTATTATTGCTATTTGGACTTAGCATCGTGTTGTTTTCTATACATAGTTATCTTTTATTTCACTTTACAAAAGAGGTTGTTTTCTTTTTTCCTTTATGGCATATTTATGTTTTTCATTTAGGTGTTACTGCAATAATATATACTTTAATTAATTATCGATTTTCTTCTGGCAAAAAAGACATTTTTAATCTATTTATGGGAATGACACTTTTTAAAATGGTTTTGGCCATTTTGTTTTTATTACCATTAATCCTATCTGATTTTGAAAATAAAGTGCCAGATGTTTTTAATTTTTTCATTCCGTATTTCATGTATTTATTCTTTGAAGTTTATGGTTTGATTAAATTTCTTCAAAAGTCCTAGAATAGATTTTTATAAAGTCTATAAATCAAAGGTTTTAAGCTATAAAGGCTTATTAGAATTTATACTGAAATTATTGTTTGACAATTCATTTAATGTCCGTACATTTGCACGGAATTTAAAGTAAGGTATTTTAAAGCCGTAAAGAATGACATTTAACACCTTTAAACGTATAGCATTTAGCATTCTGTTTTTATCAGTATTTAATTTTGGTCACGCTAAAGACTCAAACAAAGAAAATTCTGACAAAGAGTTTAATGCAAAAGAAATGATTATGCATCACGTAAAAGATGCTTACGGAATGCATTTATTTGATTGGAATGGTCACGCTGTTTCAATCCCTCTTCCTGTTTTATTGTATACAGATTCTGGACTTGTAACATTTTCGTCTACTGAATTTCAGCATGATTATAATGGTGAAGTTGTAGTAGAAAAAAATGGTCAACGTTTTGTAAATGTCCATGAAAAAGTATATGTTTTAGACAAGGGTGTGACAGAGTTAACTTATGATGCCGAGCATCATCCTACAAATGCACACAGACCAACTTTCGATTTTTCTATTACTAGAAATGTATTTATGATGTGGGTGTCTGTAGTTGTACTATTATTAGTGTTTTTAAGTGCTGCTCGATATTACAAAAAAGGAGAAGATAATGTACCAAAAGGGATAGCGAGTTTTGTTGAGCCATTAGTCGTCTTTGTTCGTGACGAAATTGGAAAACCAATGATAGGTGAACATAAGTATAAGAGATTTATGCCGTATTTGTTAACTGTGTTTTTCTTTATATGGATCAATAATATTTTTGGTTTAATTCCTATATTAAATGGCGCTAACTTAAGTGGTAATATCGCGTTTACTTTCGCACTAGCATTTTGCACATTCATAATCACAACCTTTAGTGGGAATAAAAATTACTGGAAACATATTTTTTGGATGCCTGGAGTTCCAGTTCCAATGAAAATATTTTTAATGCCAATTGAGATCGTAGGTATGTTTGTGAAGCCAATCTCACTGATGATTCGTTTATTTGCTAATATTACAGCAGGTCACATTATTATACTAGCTCTAATGTCGTTAATATTTATTTTCGAAACTATAGCAGTTGCACCAGTATCTGTAGCATTTTCATTATTTATAGGAATTATAGAGATTGTTGTTACAGCAATTCAAGCATATATATTTACAGTATTGTCAGCTCTTTATTTTGGAATGGCAACAGAAGAAGCACATCATTAAACTAAATATTATTAATTTAAATTTTATATTATGACTATTACAGGAATCGCAGCGATTGGAGCTGGTTTAGCAGCAATTGGAGCTGGAATGGGAATTGGAAGAATCGGTGGATCTGCTATGGATGCAATGGCACGTCAACCAGAAATCCAAGGAAAAATTCAAACTTCAGCACTTATTTTAGCAGCCTTCGTAGAAGCTGTTGCTTTATTTGGTGTTGTTGCAGCATTAATCGTTTAAATTATTATTTAAAATTACAGAGGTAGCGGTTGGCTGCTTCTGTAATTTTTATTTCTAGTAATTTGCACTAAAATTTAAATTATTAAAAAAATACAAAACAATGGATTTAATTAAACCAGAATTTGGACTAATATTTTGGTCGCTAATCACATTTGCGATATTACTTTTTGTTTTAAGGAAATTTGCATGGAAACCTATCTTAGGAGCTGTTGAAGAGCGTGAAGAAGGTATAATCACAGCATTAGCTTCTGCTGAAAGCGCTCGTAAGGAAATGGAAAACCTTAAAGCAGATAATGAGCGTATTTTGCAAGAAGCACGAAATGAACGTGAAGCTATGTTGAAAGATGCACGTGAGATGAAAAATAAAATGATTTCTGATGCCAAAGAGGAAGCACAATCACAAGCTAATAAAATGATTGCTCAAGCACAAGAAGCAATTGTTAGTGAAAAGAAAGCTGCTATGGCAGAATTAAAAAGTCATGTTGCAAGTTTATCACTAGATATTGCAGAAAAAGTAGTGCGTAATGAATTATCTAACAAGGACAAACAACTTAAGTTGGTTGAAGAAATGTTAGGAGAAGCAACTTTAAATTAATCATAAATAAAAAGATATTCTTTCTATTAGGAAGAATTTAGAACAGCGTATGTCAGGATCAAGAGCAGCCATAAGATATGCCAAAGCCATTTTAAGCTTAGCACAAGATCAAAAAGCAGTAGAAGCCGTAAATAATGATATGAAAGCGATCACTGAATCTATTGCTAAAAGTAGCGATTTAAATCAGATGCTTCAAAGCCCTGTTGTAAAATCTTCAGATAAAAAAGCGGTACTAAAAGCTATATTTAAAGACGCCAACTCTATTACAATTAAAGTGATAGATACCTTGGTCTTTAATAAGAGATTACCTTTATTAAATGATGTCGCTAATAATTATGTGAGATTATATGATGAATTAAGAGGAAGTCAAGTAGCATTAGTAACTACCGCAGTTTCTTTAACTGATGAATTAAAAACTAAAGTATTAGCTAAAGTTAAAGAGCTTACAGGTAAGGATGCTGAATTAGTGAATAATATAGATGAAAGCATTTTAGGTGGTTTCATATTACGAGTTGGAGATATACAGTATAATGCTAGTATTTCAAATAAGCTTGATAAAATAAAAAGAGAATTTATATTAAATTAAAAATGTTAGTTGAACACTTAACGAAGTTGAAGTGAGTCTCTAATATCTAATATCTAAATAAAGATGGCAGAAGTAAAACCAGCTGAAATTTCAGCAATTTTAAAACAACAACTTTCAGATTTTGAAGCAAGTGCTTCATTAGACGAAGTAGGAACAGTATTAACTGTTGGTGATGGTATCGTACGTGCTTACGGACTTTCAAATGCACAATACGGCGAATTAGTAGAATTCGATGGTGGTTTAGAGGGTATCGTACTTAATCTTGAAGAAGATAATGTAGGTATCGTACTGTTAGGCCCTTCACTATCTATTGGAGAAGGATCAACAGTAAAAAGAACCAATAGAATTGCATCTATTAATGTAGGTGAAGGAATTGTTGGTCGTGTAGTTGATACATTAGGTACTCCAATTGATGGAAAAGGACCTATTTCTGGTGAGACTTACCAAATGCCACTAGAGCGTAAAGCTCCTGGTGTTATTTATCGTGAGCCAGTAACAGAACCATTACAAACAGGAATTAAAGCAATTGATGCTATGATTCCAGTTGGTAGAGGTCAACGTGAGTTGGTTATTGGAGATAGACAAACTGGTAAAACAGCTGTTTGTATTGATGCTATTTTAAATCAAAAAGAATTTTACGATGCAGGTGAACCTGTATATTGTATATATGTTGCTGTTGGTCAAAAAGCTTCTACAGTTGCCTTAATTGCTAAAACTCTTGAAGAAAAAGGAGCATTAGCATACACAACTATAGTAGCTGCAAATGCATCAGATCCTGCAGCAATGCAAGTTTACGCACCTTTTACAGGAGCATCTATTGGTGAGTATTTTAGAGATACTGGCCGTCCAGCTTTAATTGTATTTGATGATTTATCAAAACAAGCAGTAGCGTATCGTGAGATATCTCTTTTACTACGTCGTCCACCAGGACGTGAAGCGTATCCTGGAGATGTATTCTATTTACACTCAAGATTATTAGAGCGTTCTGCAAAAGTTATTAATGATGATGCAATTGCGAAGCAAATGAACGATTTACCAGAAAGCTTAAAGCCGTTGGTAAAAGGTGGAGGCTCGTTAACAGCTTTACCAATTATTGAAACACAAGCAGGTGATGTTTCTGCTTATATTCCAACAAACGTAATTTCTATTACTGATGGACAAATTTTCTTAGATGGTGATTTGTTTAACTCTGGTGTTCGTCCAGCAATTAACGTAGGTATTTCTGTATCTCGTGTTGGTGGTAACGCTCAGATTAAATCAATGAAAAAAGTTGCAGGTACATTAAAATTAGATCAAGCACAATTCCGTGAATTAGAAGCGTTTGCTAAGTTTGGTTCAGATTTAGATGCAGTGACTTTAAATGTAATTGAAAAAGGAAAACGTAACGTTGAAATTTTAAAACAAGGACAAAACGATCCGTTTACAGTTGAAGATCAAGTGGCAATTATTTATGCTGGATCTAAAAACTTATTAAGAGACGTTCCTGTAGAAAAAGTAAAAGAATTCGAAAGAGATTATATCGAATTCCTTAAAGCGAAACACAACGATGTGTTAATGACTTTAAAAGCAGGTAAATTAACTGATGAAGTTATCGACACGTTAACTACTGTTGCTAAAGATTTATCAAGTAAGTATAGAGCATAATTAATAATCCTGCTTCCTTAAACTAGAAAGTAGGATATTTTCATATTTTCAATATGGCAAACTTAAAAGAAATACGTAATAGAATATCGTCAGTATCTTCAACGATGCAGATTACTAGTGCCATGAAAATGGTATCTGCTGCTAAATTGAAAAAAGCCCAAGATGCTATTACTGCAATGCGACCTTATTCAGATAAGTTGACTGAGCTTTTACAAAGCCTAAGTGCAACTTTAGATGCAGATTCAGGAAGCAAGTATTCAGACCAACGTGAAGTTAAAAAAGTACTTTTAGTACCTATTACATCTAATAGAGGTCTTGCTGGAGCATTTAACTCTAATATTATAAAAGAAGTGACTAAGTTGGCTGCAGAAAAGTATGCAAACAAAGATGTTTCTTATTTAGCTATTGGTAAGAAATCAAACGATGCGTTTAAGAAAACCAATAAGGTTATCGATAATAAGAGTGATGTTTATGATGACTTAACTTTTGATAACGTTGCTGAAATTGCAGAAATGTTAATGGAAAAATTTGTTAGTGGCGAATTTGATAAAATTGAAATCGTTTATAACAAGTTTAAAAATGCAGCGACTCAAATTGTAATGACAGAACAGTTTTTACCAATTGTTCCTTTTGAAAGTGATTCTAATGTGAGTTTAGATTACATCTTTGAACCTTCAAAAGTTGAAATCGTAGAGCAATTAATACCGAAATCATTAAAAACACAATTATACAAAAGTATAAGAGATAGTTTTGCAAGTGAACATGGAGCTCGTATGACAGCAATGCATAAAGCTACAGATAATGCAACTGAGTTAAGAGATCAGTTGAAATTAACATATAACAAAGCACGTCAAGCATCAATTACTAATGAAATATTAGAAATTGTAGGAGGTGCAGAAGCATTGAACAATTAGGTATAAGCTAAGTGTTTCAAAATAAAAAAAACCCAACTTTTACGAGTTGGGTTTTTTCATGGCATTAAATTTGAAATCGTATATTTATAATCATAGCAACTTTATATGAACTCGTTAAAGCGAATAACAACTTTAATTATATTACTTGCAATCACAGTAAGTTTTTCACAATGCTCTACTGCTAAAAAATTAGAAAACAAAGCTCCTATGGAATTTGGTAAAACCTATGCTCAAAATTGGGTAGCAGGTATCAAAGAAGGAGGGTCTGGTATTAATGTTTTTATTCCTGTGAAAAATGTTTCAGTTACTTTGGATAGCATATTTTTTAGAGGTCAAAAAGCAAAACTTGAATTTCTTAAAAGAGATCAAGCCATGTATGTTGGACGGTTTAGAACCAGCTTAAATCAGAAACAAGACATCATATTGAGCTCTGATATGAAAGAAGAGTCTAAAAACAGACTCCCAAAACTTAAAGAAATAATGCCCTTTGAGTTTAATGATGATGAATGTATTATTACCTATCGCAAAGGAAATAAAACAATGTACTATAAGATTTCTAATATTAAAATAGAGCAGCCACTTAACTATCCTAGTGCTTCATCAAATGGTCAATAACTTATCTTTGGTAAACGTTTCTTAAACACGTATTTTTAACAGAACAAAATTTTACCTTTGAGCGTACTAAAAACTTTTCTTAAAGACACTGTTATCTATGGTTTAGCGATTGTATTGCCTAGACTTATTAACTTTCTTTTAGTGCGTTTACACACAGATGTACTTCCAAATGAGGGGTATTCTGAAAACACAGAATTTTATGTAGTTGCAGCTTTTTTCAATGTTATTTTAACATATGGAATGGAAACATCATTCTTTAGGTTTTTCAGTAAAAACAAAGATAAAGATAGTGTGTTATCAACTGCAATGATTACAATTGTTACAAGTACTTTTATTTTTGGAATACTACTGTTTTTATTTAGAGTTCCAATTTCTGAAGCGCTTAGAATCAATACTGATTTCTATTCTCTCCTCGTAAGTATTACACTTATTGATACTTTAATTGTAATTCCTTTTGCTTATTTGAGGGTAACAGGAAGACCAATTAAATTTGCAGCAATTAAAATGGTTAATGTGCTTGTTATGGTGCTTCTAAATGTGCTCCTATTATCTACAACATATGGATCTGAAAGGTTGAGGTCTTTGTTTAATGTTGAAAACAATGTTGAATACATTTTTATCGCAAATCTTATTGCAAGTGCAGTGGTTTTAATATTAGTATTGCCTTATTTCTTTAAAGCGAAACTAAATTTTGAACTCAAAATTTTGAAACAATTCTTAAATTATGGTTGGCCGATTATGATTGCAGGTTTAGCGTTTGTAATTAATGAAAACTTAGATAAATGGTTATTGCCACAAACAGAAGGCGAGTTTATAAATGGAGCATACAGCGCTTGCTATAAGTTAGCAGTTTTTATGACACTTTTTATTCAAGCCTTTCGTATGGGAGCAGAACCGTTTTTTTTCAATCATTCCGATAAAGAAAATGCGACACAAACCTATGCAACAATTTTAAAATATTTTACTATTGTTGGCGCTTTAGGATTAATGATTGTTGTGATTTATATTGATTTATTAAGACCTATTTTTATTAAAAAAGAAAGTTATTTATTAGCTTTAGATATTGTCCCAATTGTATTGTTGGCGAATCTGTGTTTGGGTATTTATCATAACCTTTCTATTTGGTATAAGCTCACAGATCGTACACGTTTTGGAATGTATATCTCACTAATTGGAGCAGCAATTACTATTGGATTTAATATTATTTTTATTCCTAAAATTGGTTTTATGGCTTGTGCATATGCAACGCTTATTGCATATAGTTTAATGATGTTTATTTCATACATGTTAGGTCAAAAGTATTATCCAGTACCTTATGATTTAAATCGTATTTCTTTATACTTATTGATTAGTACAGCATTAAGTTTTATAACTTATTATCATTTCAATAGAAATATGTTATTAGGAACTGTATTTTTGTTACTCTTTGTGGTTTTAGTTGCTTTTTTAGAACGAAAGGAATTAAAACAATTATTAAACCGAAATTAATCTGTCATTCAGAGTACAACGAAGAATATTAAAACATGAAAATTAAAATCATCAACAAATCCAATCACGATTTACCTCACTATGAAACGATTGCTTCTGCAGGAATGGATTTAAGAGCGAGTCTTTCTGAACCGAGAACATTAAAACCTTTAGAACGTAGTATTGTTGGAACAGGACTTTTTATTGAATTACCAGTTGGCATTGAAGCACAAGTCAGACCTAGAAGTGGTTTAGCTGCAAAAAAAGGAATTACGGTTCTCAATGCTCCAGGAACTATTGATGCTGATTATAGAGGAGAAATTGGCGTGATTTTAATAAATTTATCTAACGAAGATTTTGTGGTTAACAATGGTGAGCGTATCGCTCAATTAGTGATCGCGAAACATGAACGCGCCGAATGGCAAGACGTAGAATTCCTTTCAGAAACCGATAGAGGTGAAGGTGGCTTCGGAAGTACAGGATTAAAATAAGAAGAAACCCTTTCCTCAATGAAAGATTTACAAAGGGATTTAATTGTCAGGTCGAGTGCAGTCGAGACCTATTAATAAAATAAAGTTTAACCATAAAATAGATACCTGCTTTCGCAGACATATAATATGAAAATAATAGTACCAATGGCTGGACGAGGTTCTCGTCTTAGACCACATAGTTTAACAGTACCAAAACCATTAATTCCAGTTGCTGGACAACCTATTGTTCACAGACTAGTAAAAGACATTGCAAAAGTATTGAAGCAACCTATTGATGAAATCGCTTTTGTTTTAGGAGATCCCGCTTGGTTTGGAGACGATGTTGTTGAGAGTTTAAAGAGTTTAGCAGTTAGTTTAGGAGCGAAACCTTCTATCTATCGTCAAGACCAACCTTTAGGAACTGGTCATGCTATTATGTGTGCTGAGCCTTCATTATCTGGTCCTGCAGTAATTGCTTATGCAGATACTTTAATTCGTGCAGAATTTGATTTAGATCCTGAGGCAGATAGTGTAATTTGGACAAAGTGTGTTGCAAATCCAGAAGCGTATGGCGTTGTAAAATTGAACAACAAACAAGAAATTGTAGAACTGGTTGAAAAACCAGAAACCTTCGTTAGTGATCAAGCTGTAATAGGTATTTATTATTTCAAAGACGTTGCTGTTTTAAAAGGAAAACTTCAAGAAATTCTTGATGAAAACATTATGAATGGTGGAGAATACCAAATTAATGATGGTATCAAACGTATGATGGATGAAGGTAGAATCTTCAAAACCGGAACTGTTGATGAATGGATGGATTGCGGAAACAAAAGCGTTACGCTTGATACCAATGCCAAAATGCTTGGTTTTTTAAAAGCTGATGGAGAAGAACAATTAATTGCAGATTCAGTTAAAAATAACAATTCAACAATTATTGAACCTTGTTGTATTGGAGAAAATGTAGTCTTGAACAATGCAACTGTTGGACCTAACGTTAGTATAGGAAATAACTGTACAATAGATAATTCAACCGTTAAAAATAGCTTAATACAAACACATACAACCATTAAAAATGCTAACTTAGATAATGCGATGATTGGCAATCACGTTAGTTATGATGGAAACTTTACGAATATTAGTATTGGTGATTATTCGGTTTTAGAATAAAATTTAGTTTGTCATTCTGAACTTGTTTCAGAATCTCATAATATTTGGAACAAAATTTGAATTACTTGTCATTCAGAGCGCAAGCGAAGAATCTCAAACACTTATGAATAAACAAATCTACATACTTTTTTTACTCTTCGGAATACTTTTTTTTCCGCAATTCAACTATGCGCAAGTCGATTTTAATAAACGACCAGATGATGATTTAGGTAATTATGAAGATGCTTACCAAGAATATTTTTTTGAAGCTTTAAAACAAAAAGGAATTGAAAATTACCAACGTTCTGCTGATGCCTTACTGAAATGTATTAAAATAGATGATGCTGATCCTACACTTTATTTCGAGTTAGGAAAGAATTATAAAATGCTTAAGAATTTTGGTGCAGCAGAAGATGCCCTCAAAGAAGCGATTTCTAAATCACCAGATAATGAGTGGTTTCTTGATGAGCTTTATGATGTGTATATGCAACAAAATGACATAGATAAAGCTTTAAAAACAGTAAAACAGTTGGTGAAATTTCATCCAGATTACAAACAGGATTTAGTGAGTTTGTATATCGAAGCCAAAAAGTATAAAAATGCACTACAAATTCTTGATGAACTTGATGAAGAATTTGGTTATAATCAAGACAGAGATTTTTTGCGAAATCAAATTTATGATTTGACAGATAATGATGATGACCGAATTGAAAACCTCGAAGAACGTGTTAAAAGTAATCCTGAAGATGAAGCAAATTACCTTAGACTTATTTATAGATATAGTGAAACAGGGAAAACTGAAAAAGCTTTTAATGTAGCTAAAGAATTACTAGAATCAAATCCAGAATCTCGCTTGGTACATTTAGCATTATACAAATTTTATTTAGACGAAAACAATACTGAAAGCGCTATTAACTCTATGAAAACAGTGCTAACGAGCCCAAACATTAAGCCTGAAGCTAAAGCAAAAGTACTAAATGATTTTGTGAGTTTTGTTTCTGAAAACCCAGAATTTGAACCTCAACTTGTTGAAATCACTGCTTTAATTGATGATGATAAAAGCACAAAAACCTTAAAAGAATTAGCACAATATCACTTAAAGACTAATGATAAAGAAAAGGCTTTAACCTATTTAGAAGAAGTTTTAGAAGAAGAACCAAACGATTTTAATACCATTAAAGACGTACTTTTATTACGTTTAGATTTGAATAAAAATGTTGAAGCTGAAAAATTAAGCAGAGAAACTTTAGAACTCTATCCAGCACAATCTATTTTATACTTGATTAATGGAGTTGCTAATAATAAATTGAATCAACCTAAAAAAGCTATTGAAAGCTTAGAAATGGGAGCAGATTTTGTGGTCGATGATTCTAAAATGCTATCCGATTTTTATATTCAGATGAGTATTGCTTACAAACAGAATAATAATATTACTAAATCTGAAGCGTTTGCTAAAAAGGCAGAAGCATTGTCTAAACAGCAATAATGTTATGAAAACCTATAAATGTCTTATTGTTATTCTTTTGGTTAGTCTTACAACATCTTGTAAATCGGCAAGAACAGTTGCAAGTACAGGAGAAATCAATAGTGGTCTTTCGGCAAAGCAATTAATAAGAGAAAATACAAGGCAAGATGCCAAATTTAAAACGCTTCAAGCCAGAGTTAAAATTGATTATATTCAAGATTTACATGAGCAAGGGTATACTGTTAATCTCAGAATGGAAAAAGATAAAACCATATGGATTAGTGCGACTTTAGGTTTAGCTAGAGCGATGATTACGCCTGATGAAGTAAGTTTTTATGACAAAATAAACAATCAATATTTCAAAGGGGATTACACCTTGTTAAGTAATTTATTAGGTATTGAACTCAATTTTAAAAAAGTTCAAAGTTTACTGTTAGGCGAGTCGCTTTTTGATTTAAAAGGTGGAAAGTATATCGCTTCATCAAATGATAAATCTTACATCTTACAACCGAAAGAGCAAACAGCATTATTAGAATTATTTTTATTACTGAACCCTTCTCATTTTAAAATGGATTCGCAACAATTGCTTCAACCATCAAAGAAACGTTTTCTTCAGGTTGATTACTTAGCCTATCAAGATGTTGATAAAGAAATTCTACCCAAAGACATTAAAATTATAGCGGTTGAAGATAATGATGAAGTTATTATTGCAATGGAATACAAATCAGTATCACTAAATGAAGAGGTTCGTTTTCCTTTCAAAATTCCTTCAGGATTTAAAGAAATAATATTAAACGATGCAAAATAAACTAACCTACATTATTGTATTGTTATGCTTCTTTTTAAGTATTCCTATAGCAAATTCACAAAGCGCAAAGCAAAAGGAATTAGAAGCCAAACGACAAAAGTATCAAAACGAACTCAAGCAGATTAATGCACTTTTGTTTTCAGATAAGAAAAAGGAAAAGTCTTTAGTGTCTTTAGTTGAAGATTTGAATACTAAAGTAAATGTAAGACGTAATTTGATTAAAGTCACTAATGATCAAGCCAATCTTTTGACGCGTGAAATTAATGCTAATCAAAATGAGATTACAAGTCTGAGAGATCAACTTAAAGAGCTAAAAGAGAGTTATGCAGCTATGGTTGTCAAATCATATAAAAGCAAATCCGAACAAAGTCGCGTGATGTTTTTATTGTCTTCAGAGAATTTTAAACAAGCCTATAAGCGTTTGCAATACATCAAACAATATGCAAATTATCAAAAGGAACAAGGCGAACTCATAAAAACCAAAACCCTTAAACTTCAAGAACTCAATACTGATTTATTACGTCAAAAAAAGGATAAGGATAAACTAGTTTTGGAAAACAGACAAGTTAAAAAACAATTAGAAATCGAACTTAAAGAGCAAGAAGAGTTGATGGTTTCTATTCGTAAAAATTTAAGTACGTATGCATCGCAAGCCAAGCAAAAGCAACAAGAAATAAGTAAAATAGATCGTGAGATAGACCGTTTAATTCGCGAAGCAATTGCGGCATCTAATAAAAAAGCAGGTAAAACATCTTCATCAAAAGGTTTTGCTTTAACACCTGAAGCTAAGGCATTGGCTAAAAGTTTTGAATCTAATAAAGGAAAGTTGCCTTGGCCTGTTGAAAATGGTGTTGTAAAAGTAAAGTTTGGAAAACAGCCTTCTCCAATTGATAGAACGTTAACCATTCAAAGTAACGGAGTACGAATAGCTACCGAAAAAAACGCCATTGTAAGAGCTATTTTTAAAGGTGAAGTTTTAGCTGTTATTGCTCAAAAAAATGGAAATCCTACCATATTGATTCAACATGGTAATTATATAACAGTGTACAAAAACCTTAAAAAGTTATATGTCAAAAAAGGAGATAAAATTGATACCAAACAACAGTTAGGAGAAGTCTTTACTACTGGTAATGGAGAATCCATGCTTTGGTTTGGTCTTTATAATTCAAATAAACCTATTAATCCAGCAAGTTGGCTTTATAAAATGTAACATAGATTGTTAGCACCCAGAACTTGTTTCAGAATCAAATTCTTTTAAGACATAAAACAATATTACTCAAACAAAGCTTTTAACTCAGTGGCTTCACTTGGTTTCATTTTTCCAGCAAGGACTAAGCTTAACTGTTTACGTCGTAAAGCACCTTCAAAACGTTCTTTTTCTAAAGCAGTTTCTGCTATAAGTTGAGGTACTTTTACGGGACGTCCTGTTTCATCAACAGCTACAAAAGTATAAATGGCTTCATTAGCTTTTATACTCTCTCCAGATTCTCTGTCTTCAATCCAAACATCAATATAAACTTCCATAGAACTCGTAAATGCACGTGACACTTTAGCTTCAACAGTTACAACACTTCCTAAGGGAATAGATCTATTAAAAGCCACATGATTTACTGAAGCCGTTACCACAATACGTCTGCTATGTCGTCTTGCAGCAATACTAGCAGCACGATCCATTCGCGCCAAAAGCTCACCACCAAAGAGATTATTTATTGGATTGGTTTCACTAGGTAAGACCAAATCGGTCATTATGGTTTTAGTTTGAAATGCGGTTTTTGGTTCCATCAACTATTTAATTTCGTGCAAAGGTAAGCTGAATTTCAATCTAAGCTAAATGAAATGTGACTTTAGTTGTGAAATTCGAAGACTAATGGCTGTGGTCTCGAAAGCGCAACGTATAAACAATAAGAAATCTGAGGTTCCTTACGTGGTGATTTTTAAATGATGAGATTTATTAATCAGAATTAATCCAAAGCTTTAACAAGCAACCAAGCATCTCTATTATGCTCGCGTTTTATTTGTTTTAAAGCTTGTAATGCTTCAAGTCTATCAGAATAACTCGCATACACAACTTCATGAAGTCCGTATTTATTTGCTCCAATTTTTCTAGCTTTATAACCTTTAGCTCTTAACTGATCAACTTTTTTGTCAGAGTTAGCTTCCACTCTAAAAGCTCCAGCAATAATATGGTAATTACCCGTTTGTTTTTTCTCTACATTAAGCGTAGCAGCTGGTAAAGGGCTATCAATAATGAAGGTCGCTTCTTGAACTTTTACATCTAATTGTTGATTGGCTTCTTCTTGTGCTAATTGATTGTGGTTTTCAATTTGATTCACATAATAATTTGAAGCTGTAAAACCTCCAGCAGTTAAAGCAATTAAAGCTATAGCAGCATACTTTAAGTATGGACGAGATTTTCGTTTTTCAGGCGTAATCGTTAATGGAATGACGTCTTCAATCGCTTCAGCTTTTTCTTTATAAACTTCTCTAGTAATATCTAAAGATGTAAACTGAGATAAACCGAAAGCATCTGTTAAGTAATTGATATGAAGTGAAGGTTCAAAATTGATTTTCCCTTCTTTATTCAATAATAACTCTCCAATATTTTGAAATGCAATTGTTTCGCCTTCAACTAAATACGATTTAATTGATTTTACATGTTTTGCTACTTTTTCTACAGCAACTTCATATGGAATCTTCTCAACGTCAGCAATATAATTTGCTAATAAACCATCATTATTTTGTAATTGCTCATTAAAAGATAATGCTTTTTTTGGAGGATAAAAAGCATGAGTTGATTCATGAATTTTTGCTGAAACACGATGCGTCAAAAATGCACCAAACTCAGGCACAGTAACACAATCGTATCTATATAGTAAATCGCTAATGTAAGTCTCTAATTGCATAGAAACAAAGTTAAAAATTTTTGTAAGCGAATAAAACATCCTCTGAAGTATTTATTAACAAGAGAAAATTTAGTATTTTCATAGACTATAATCTATAACTAATGACAGATGACGAATTAATTTATGTTTTAGCATTGCAACATGTTCCAAAAATTGGAGATGTGACAGCTAAAAAATTAATCCATAATTGTGGTTCTGCGGAAGCAGTATTAAAAGAAAAACGACAGCATCTCCTTAAAATTGATGGTATTGGTCTAACGACAATCAAAGGTTTATTTGATTCTAAGCACATTAAAGCTGCTGAAGCCGAATTAAAATTCATTCAAGAGAATGCTATTTCATGTTTATATTTCACTGATGATTTATATCCTGAGAAATTAAAACATTGCATAGATGCGCCAATAATATTGTTTCAATCTGGACATATAAATTTAAAACAACAACGTATTATAAGTATTGTTGGTACACGAAAAATAACTACGTATGGCATTGCATTCTGTGAAAAATTAATAGAACAATTAGCAGTTTTTAATCCTATTATTGTGTCTGGTTTTGCTTACGGAACAGATATTACAGCGCAAAAGGCTGCGATGAAACATCAACTTCAAACGATTGGTTGTTTAGCTCATGGATTAGATCAGATTTACCCAAAAACACATAAAAAATATGTTGCTGAGATAGAGAAACATGGTGGATTTCTAACTGATTTTTGGAGCTCAGACACTTTTGATAGAAATAATTTTTTGAAGCGAAACCGAATTATTGCAGGAATGAGTGAAGCTACCATAGTTATTGAGTCTGCTGAAAAAGGTGGAAGCTTAGTCACAGCAGATATTGCTAATTCTTATAATAGAGATGTATTTGCTGTTCCAGGTCGTGTAACTGATAGCCAGAGTCTAGGCTGTAATAATTTAATCAAATTTCAACAAGCACATGTGTTGTCAACTCCTTTAGATGTTCCATATATCTTGAACTGGGAATTAGAAATGAAACAACAACCTGTGATTCAAAAACAATTATTTGTTGAATTGACAACTGATGAACGAATTATTTACGATTATTTAAAAGCTAACGATAAACAACTCTTAGATGTAATAGCCTTAGAATGTCAAATACCGATTTTTAAAGTCGCTAGTATGTTATTAAATATGGAGTTAAAAGGTGTGATACGTCCACTTCCTGGAAAACTATTCGAGCTGATTTAATTTTTTATTAATAGCCGGTTTTTTCTCTTACACGCTTTAATACATTATTCGCAACAGCTTTAGCTTTTTCAGTTCCAACGGCTAAGGCATCATCAATTTCATTTAGGTTTGCCATATAATGATTATAACGCTCACGTTGTGTTGCAAATGTTGAAAGTACTAATTCATACAAAGCTTGCTTAGCATGACCATAGCCATAACCTCCATTTTCGTAATTAGATTTCATGGTTTCAATCTCAGCTTCTGAAGCTAATAGTTTATAAATAGCGAAACAGTTACAGGTTTTCCAATCTTTCGGATCTTCTAGAGGCGTACTATCTGTTTCGATAGCCATGATTTGTTTGCGTAGTTTTTTTTCTGGAAGGAAAATATTAATAAAGTTATTTCGACTTTTACTCATCTTTTCTCCATCAGTACCAGGAATGAGTTTTGTGTTTTCTTGAACTTTACCTTCAGGCAAAACAAAAGTTTCTCCCATTTTGGCATGAAAGCGAGTTGCAACATCACGTGTCATTTCAATGTGTTGTAACTGGTCTTTTCCTACAGGAATTATTTCAGCATCATACAATAAAATGTCAGCTGCCATAAGCATAGGATACATAAACAATCCAGAATTTACATCGTCTAATCGATCTGCTTTATCTTTAAAACCATGAGCCAACATTAATCGTTTATATGGAAAAAAACAATCTAAATACCAAGCTAATTCAGTCACTTGAGGAATATCACTTTGTCTATAAAATACGGTTTTGTTAATATCAAGTCCAAAGGCCAACCAAGTTGCAGCAACCGAATACGTATTGTGACGTAATTCTTCGGCATTTTTAATTTGTGTTAGTGTATGCATATTAGCGATAAATAGGTACGATTCATTTTTAGTGTCGTTAGCCATTTTTATAGCAGGTAAGATTGCTCCTAATATGTTTCCTAAATGTGGTGTTCCTGTGCTTTGTATTCCTGTTAGTATTCTTGCCATGTTCACTTTCCGCATTAGCGGAAATTAATTTAATTATTGTTTCAACTTATATCGTCAGCAAAGGTAATTTTTTTAGTAGAATTGTTGAATAAATTTGACTAGTTTTGAGCCACATGAAGCTATTTAAATACATCTTTTGGGTTTTATATCGTATATGGTTCTACATTTTAGTAGCGCTTCCAATACTTGCTTTATTCCCAATACTTGTTATTTCTATTCTAAAAGAATCTTGGTATCCTTTCTTTTTTAAGATTGCTCGTTTTTGGGCTTGGTTTATTTTGATTGGAATGGGTTTTAATGTTAAAATCGAAAGAGAACAAATTCCTGAAGCATCAAAAAGTTATATGTTTATTGCTAACCATACATCGATGGCAGATATTATGCTTATGTTGGTTACTGTAAAAAATCCGTTTGTGTTTGTTGGAAAGGCAGAGTTGGCTAAAATTCCATTATTTGGTTTTTTCTATAAACGTACAAGTATTTTGGTTGATAGAAGTAGTCCGAAAAGTAGACAAGCCGTTTTTTTAAGAGCACAACGACGATTAAAACAAGGAATGAGCATTTGTATTTTCCCAGAAGGAGGAGTACCAGACGAAGCGATTGTTTTAGATACATTTAAGGATGGTGCTTTCAGAATGGCTATAAATCATCAGATTCCTATTGTACCTATAACCTTTGGAGATAATAAAAAACGTTTTTCATATACTTTTTTTAGTGGAAGTCCTGGTCTTATGAGAGCCAAAATTCATAAATTTATCTCTACAGAAGGTCTAGAAGTTAGTGATACAAAGAACTTAAATGAAGAGTCGAAAACTCTAATTTTAAATCAATTATTAGAGTTTAATAAAAACTTAAAAGCTACTCTTGGCACAGAGTAGCTTTTAATTCATTATTGTAATTAACAATAACTATCTAACCAACTAAAAAAACTTAAAATTTAAAACTGAGTCCAGTATATACACCTATAAAAAAGGGTTTAAAATTACCAGATGTATTATTGAACGTATTTATTTGATACTTGAATGTGGGTTCGAGATTGAATTGAAACTGTTTAGAAAAATTATAGTCAATACTAATCCCAAGATTGGCTGTATAACTCAAATCTTTAACATTACTAGCCTCGCCTAAACGTGAACGATTACCATTGTTTAAAACAGCATAGACATCATTTTCACTTAAAAACAATGAGCTAAAACCACCAATAAGGTTCAATCCTATTTTGCTTTCTATAACAGCATATTCAATTTCTATAGGCACTTCAATAAAACCAAGTTGTTGATCTAAAGAGCCTTGTTCTTTAGTAAATAAAGTAGCAGGAGCATTTTCAAACTTAAAGTTACGAGCACTGTAAATTGAATGCTGACTCATGCTATCTGTTAAGTTTATATTAGCAATTTGGCGATTAGCACTAGCAACAGTATTTGTGTTTTCAAAAATTAGAACATCATTTGTTTTATATCCCAATTGTACTTTGTTGATACCTGCTCTAATTTTGAATTTTTTGTTTACAGCATAACTTCCATTAATACCATAACTCATGTTTATTTCATGTTCTTTTGTGTTTTCTACAAATTGATTATCTAAAGGTGAGCCGTCACCAAGTGAACTAAAATAAATAGGTGCTACGCTTGGCGAAACACTCCATCTTTTCAGTTGCTCTTCCTCTTCCTCTTTTTCTTCAGTATCTTCAGCTTTAGCGATAGCATCTTCAATAGCATTAGTGTCTTCCTCTTTTTCTTCTTTGTTTTTAGTGTCTTTAGTGGAATTGTTTTCTATATCAGAATTGTTCTTTTCTAAAACCTCTTTATCTTTTGAGTTTACAATAGCAACACTAGATTTTGTTTTAGTTGATTTAAGTAACTTGTCAATTTCTAATTGATCTTTAATCGTGTTTTGTGTATTCTGATTGGACTTTGATGTTGTCTTTGCATTGCTTACAACAGCATTTTTATCTTTAGTGTTCACTTCAGCAATAGTCGTGTTTGTATTGCTTTTTGCTGATTTTATAAGTTTATCAATTTCAGATTTATTTTCAATTGTGTTTTGTGAATTTTGCTGAGTTTTCGATGCTGTTTTTGTATTACTTGCAACGGCATCTCTAGTTAAAGGATTATTATTTTCTTTTAATGATTTTTTGTAGTCGTTAGTATTAGTCGGAATGTTGTTTTCAGTTTTCTCTTTAAGTTTTTCACTGTTAGAATTTTCTGAAGCGATTACAGGATTGACCTTGTTTTTTGACTTGTTTTCTGAAACAATTATTTTGCTTTTATTTTTATGTATTGAAGTATTTTCTTTTCCTTCAATAGATGTTTTAGAGTTAGCTTCAACAACTTGCTCAGCTGTATCATTTTCCAAAATGACTTTTGAAGCATCATTTTGTTTTAACGTGTTAATATTGTTTTCATCTTGAGATTTATTATTGTCAGTATTAGAATCATTAACAATAATTCCTTTTAAAACACCTTCTTTTTCAGAGGTATTAAAAATCTGATTAGCAACAGTAAATAAAATGACTAAACCAGCAGCTATTCCTGCAACTTTCCACCATATAGGAATAATACGTCGTTTTTTACGCTTATCCTCATGGAGTTTTTGCTCTATGTTTTCCCAGACATGATCTTTAGGTGCAACATCAAAATCTTTGAGTTGCTCTTTAAAGAGTTTGTCTATGCTCTTTTTTTCGTTCATTATAAACTTTGTGAATTACTATTCACTTTGTATTGTTCTATTTTATCTTTTAAAATTAACCTAGCTCTCGCGAGATTAGATTTTGATGTGCCTACTGAAATATCAAGCATTTTTGCGATTTCTTTATGTGAGAAATCATCTAAAGCATACAAGTTAAACACCAATCTATAACGATTGGGTAGCTCTTGAATGATTTGCAATAAAAAGTCTAAACTAATGTTCTCTTCATCAATTTCAACAGAAACATCTTCAATTTGATCTTCATTAACGATATCAAAAATACCAACACTTCTGTAGCGTTGCATGGCTGTATTTATTGTTATTCTTTTTAACCATCCTTCAAAAGAGCCTTTGCTTTTAAATTGGTTTATTTTTTTAAAAATGGTAACATATGCGTCTTGTAAATTATCTTCTGCTTCAGCATAGTTACGGGAATACTTCAAGCAAATCGAAAACAGTTTACTCGCATAGAGCTTATATATTTGACTTTGAGCCTGAGCATCATTTTTTTTACATTCTATTATGAGTTGTTCTAAACTCAAACGTATTGGTTTTATTAATTAATACGAATTTAATTACTCTACTACAGGAACCTCAATAACGTAATAAGTGTCATTACCATTTTCATCTTCACCTTGCCAAAACCTAAAGACATAAGGTTCAAAACTACTCGTTTGGTCAATGCTATTTACTTGAAAGTTAAAAGAGACTTCTTCAATTTGATTATTATAGGTTTGGCAATCTTGATCAGGAAAAACAGTCGTAATAATTGCTATTGTTCTTTGATTTTGTTCACTCACGTAATAAAAATCATTAAATAAATGACAATTAGAAGGCTTTAAGTAGGTCATTGTTATTTGATATGTGCTACCAAACACAAATTCGTCAGGCATATCAACACTTTCAATGGGTAAAGTTTCATAGTAAAAGTTTAATGAATTGTCATCTTTTGGGCCACAAGACGATACTAAACAGATTAGAAAACTAAATAAAAGTAATTTTTTCATATTTATTAAATAATTAGGTAAACATACCTCAATCTCTATGTAGATACAATAGTTACAAAAAGGTTGCGTCAAAAAACAAAAAAATCCCTTATTTGGGATTTTTTTTGTTTAGTTATTTTTGTTTAGGCCTCACCTTTAATGAGCGCTCTTACTTTGGCTTCAAGTTCATCCATGAGTTCCGGATTGTCTTTTATTAATGCTTTAACAGCATCTCTACCTTGTCCTAACTTGGTTTCACCGTAGCTAAACCATGAACCACTCTTTTTAATGATTTCATGTTCAACAGCTAGATCTAATATTTCTCCAACTTTCGAAATTCCTTCACCATACATGATGTCAAATTCACACATTTTAAATGGTGGAGCTACTTTATTTTTTACAACTTTAACTCTTGTTTTGTTTCCAGCAACATTACCATCTGTTTCTTTAATTTGCGTAGATCTTCTAATATCTAATCTTACAGATGCGTAAAATTTTAATGCATTTCCTCCAGTTGTTGTTTCTGGATTACCAAACATAACACCAATTTTTTCTCTCAATTGGTTAATGAAAATCACAGTACAATTAGTTTTACTAATAGAACCTGTTAGTTTTCTTAAAGCTTGAGACATTAAACGTGCGTGAAGTCCCATTTTTGAGTCTCCCATTTCACCTTCAATTTC
>Ga0209344_10001572_pt1 | contig 28990 bp, 25 predicted proteins | sample Cruoilmetagenom6_FD_187293 | JGI IMG/M metagenome (GOLD analysis project Ga0209344, IMG submission 187293) | Oil polluted marine microbial communities from Coal Oil Point, Santa Barbara, California, USA - Santa Barbara Oil Seep Sample 6 (SPAdes)... | ecosystem: Environmental > Aquatic > Marine... | reverse complement strand
CGTAAGAAGTGGCGCCCGCCACGGACAGTAATACATTGGGCTCCAAGATGTTTACCGCGTTATCTGGCAAAGGTCGTTTGGCTAATTGCATCATCCGCAGCGTCAGCGCATCAATCGTTGGCGGTGCTGCTGCCCGAAGGTTCAATCCATCCGTCGCCGCTGCCGCAAGAGACAGAAAGTGCTCGTCATCAAGACCCTGTTCGCGAGCAAGGTCCGCTGTGAGATTTGCCGCCGCCAACTGTCCACCGGATATCTGACAAAAAATCGAAAGCTTCAGTGCAAAGGAGGCGACCTTGTCAGCAGACGTATCTCCACCGACAGGCAAGACGGACAACATATTGCATGCGCGCGCAACATCATTTGCACCCAACGCGCCTTTGGCAAACTCCATAGCCGCTGCTGGACTTGGCCGGGCACCACCTGAACGCGCCATCAGTTGGACAATATCATCTGCGCGGCCTGCTGCATTTAGTCGTGCAAGTCTCAGCGCCAATAAGGAGATATCACCATGTGCGCCTTGGGGTGGTCGTGCGGAAGTAAGCAGCAGCCGCCGTGCCAGATCGCCCATCACGGGTGAAGTGGACGGCCCAGGAACTTGCCCAAGCAATTGCTCCACGCTCTGTCGACCTGTACCGCGCCACATCGCGGTCCCAAGACCACCGTTACTGTCATCGAGAAGCCCGACACTTCCCTCATCAACTTGGCCCAATGTGCCGACTTCAATGCCACTGCCTGCTTCCCCTGGACGAGCGCCAAGGCTTTGAATCGGTGCCGCACGCTGCGCTCCAATGCCAGGCCCGGTTGGAAACAAAATCATGTCATCAACTGAATTGGGAGCAGCTTGTTCAAGGGCGCCCCCTTCATCCACCACTGTTGGCGGCAAAATTCGGATAGGGGTCCGTGAAGGCGCGGGTAAAGGTGGGGATGAGGCAGCCTCCGTATCCGCGGGCGGTGGTGTTTCAGAGGCTAGCACGCCATTTTGATCAAACGGCCAATCAGACCCAGCTTCGGCTGCCAGCGCTGGTCCGGCAATCAGAGGCACTGAGCAAGCAAGCGCCACCAGCGCACTTGTCATCAAATACAAAGGCTTGTTTGGCAAAACTCTACCCAAATCTTTCCAATTAACTAACGGGGGAAGCTGTCATTGGAGATGGTTTTTTCCACTGGTGCGCTTTGAGGCTCCACGGCCTGAGCAAGATAAACAACTCCGACAAACCCAGCGACGCCCAAAACGGCCAAGATCACTAAACCTCGAACGAAACTTTTCATGGCGTGCCACCTCACCCTTCTTCAATCAATATCCAAGCAAAATCACTTATAGACACAACATTTGGCCAAATTAGGGCATTGCATCCAGCGCCATATCTATAGGCAGGCCGTTAATATTCTTCAGTGTGGGCCTGCCGAGAAACATTAGGGCTATCCTGTGCGGAAGAAAGCTGAAACTTCCATTAGATTGCGTTAAGATACGGCATCATTCAATTGTCCAAAGCAAAAAAGGCCCAGGGTTCCAGCCGGTCCGCATGTCGGAGATCAACACACCCAGGAAATTTCAGAGCAGGACGTATATATTTAACAACCGCGTCGCAATTATTGCCCTGTCGCGGCACTGAGCGACAAGTGACCACATGGCCAAAACAGCGACATGACGACCAATCAAGAAAACGATCAAGACGACGCCCAGAGAATGGCCAAACGTGTTGCAGCCAGCCTTGCTGACAAATCCCTTGTTTTAGTCGGCCTTATGGGTGCAGGAAAAACAACCATCGGGCGCAGGCTCGCTAACCGCCTCGGTATTGATTTCGTCGATGCTGACGTGGAAATTGAAAAAGCGGCTGGCACATCTATTGCGGACATCTTCAAGGAATTCGGCGAAGTCCATTTCCGCGATGGCGAGCAACGTGTCATCGCACGGTTGCTTGGGTCAGGCCCCCAGGTCTTGGCAACAGGCGGCGGCGCCTTCATGAATGAAAAGACCAGAGAAGCCACACGCCAACATGGACTGTCCATTTGGTTGAAAGCCGATCTAGATGTTTTAATGAAACGTGTCAGCAAACGCTCCCATCGGCCCTTATTGCAAAATGATGATCCTGAAGCTGTGATGAAACGTTTAATGGATGAACGCTACCCGCTATATGCAGGTTCAGACATTACGGTGGACAGCAAAGAAGGCCCCCATGACGATGTCGTAGACGAGATCATCAAAGCCCTTGATGCTCACTTAAACAGCAATGCCCGCTCAACCCAAAGCGCTGAATAGAGACAATGACAAGCACGACACAGAAAAACCCCCGCGCAAAAGTTACGGTCGATCTCGGCCCACGTAGCTACGATATTTTTGTCGGCCAAGGTTTGATCGAAGAGGCCGCAACCTATGTTGCGCCAATTTTAAAACGCGCGCGCGTCGCGGTCGTTACAGATGAAAACGTCGCGAACCATCACCTCGCAACGCTTCAAAAAAACTTCACAGACAATGGTATTGCCTGCACACCCTTCATTTTGCCCGCTGGCGAAAAAACCAAAAACTTTGATCAACTTCAAAACCTACTGAGCGGATTACTAGATGCAGGCGTTGAACGAGGCGACTTGGTTATTGCACTTGGCGGTGGTGTCATTGGCGATCTGACCGGCTTTGCCGCAAGCATTTTGCGCCGGGGTGTTGATTTTGCACAAATCCCAACAACGTTGCTCTCTCAAGTGGATAGTTCGGTCGGCGGAAAAACCGGCATCAATGTCCCTCAGGGGAAAAACCTGGTTGGGGCATTCCATCAACCTCGCCTAGTACTGGCAGACACAGACGCGCTGGCGACATTGCCAGAACGTCAGTTCCGCGCAGGCTACGCAGAAGTTGTGAAATACGGCCTCATAAATGACCTCACCTTCTTCAATGCCCTAGAAGCCGATCTCGCAAGAATCCTTGAGGGTGACGTTACTGCGCGAACCCGTGCCATTGTTAAAAGCTGCGATGCCAAAGCAAAAGTTGTCGCTGCTGATGAACATGAAGGCGGTGTGAGAGCACTGCTCAACCTTGGCCATACTTTTGGTCATGCCTTGGAAGCCGCCACTGGATTTTCAGACCGTCTCGTTCACGGTGAAGGTGTATCCATCGGCATGGTGATGGCGTTTGACCTGTCAGTGCGCTTGGGCCTCTGCTCTGGACAAGACGCAAAACGCGCTGCCCAGCACCTAAAAAATGCCGGCCTACCAACCCGCCTTAGTGATGTTCCGGGAGAACTGCCCGACGCAGCCGGTCTTGTTGAACTGATGGCCCAGGACAAAAAGGTTGTCGATGGCACCCTCACTTTCATTCTGGCACGTGGCATCGGTGAAGCGTTCATCACACGCAACGTTGCAACCAGCGATCTTCTCGCTTTCATGATTGACCAAGAGACAGCCTAATGGCCTTTTTCGACCTTGCTTTGACTTTATTGCTGATTGTCATCCTGCTGGCAATTTCTGCTTTCTTTTCCGGATCGGAAACAGCCCTCACGGCCGCATCGCGTGCACGTATGCACCATTTAAGCCAGCACGGAAACCGCAGGGCAAAAATCGTACAAAAGCTGACAGACAACCGCGAACGGCTGATCGGCGCCATTTTGCTAGGCAACAATCTCGTCAACATCCTAGCCTCCGCCATAGCGACAAGCCTGTTCATTGTTTTCTTCGGTGACACAGGTGTTGTCTACGCCACGCTGGTCATGACGGCGCTGGTGCTGATTTTTTCAGAAGTGATGCCAAAGACTTATGCGATCGCGAACACCGACCGCATGGCATTGGCAGTCGCGCCAATTATCGGCTGGGTTGTGCGTGCCTTTGCACCTATCACAGCAATGGTCGCCTTTGTGGTTCAACGCACGTTGGCACTGTTTGGAATTTCAACGCACGGGGCCGACCATGCCCTTTCCGCACATGATGAACTGCGCGGCGCGATCAACCTTCATCACAGCGAAGGCCAGGTGATCAAACGTGACCGCGACATGTTGGGCGGCATTCTCGACCTGAGCGAGCTGGAAGTGTCCGAGATTATGGTTCACCGCAAGAACATGAACATGGTTGATGCCGATCAACCTTCCATCGACATCATCCGCCAAGTCATGCAAAGCCCGCACACACGCATCCCGTTGTGGAAAGGCGAGCCGGAAAACATCGTCGGCATCTTGCACGCAAAAGACCTGTTACGTGCCATTGCAGGCGATAAAGCCGACCCAGACACATTGGACATATTGTCGTTGGCTGCCAAACCGTGGTTCGTGCCCGACAGCACAAGTGTGCAAGGACAATTGAATGCCTTCTTACGCAAGAAGGCCCATTTTGCATTGGTCGTTGATGAGTATGGCGGGCTTATGGGTCTGGTCACTCTGGAAGACATTCTCGAGGAAATCGTTGGTGACATTGCAGATGAACATGACATTGCCCTAACGGACCTTGATCGCAAGCCCGATGGGTCCGTGCATGTTGATGGCGCCGTCACAATCCGCGATCTAAATCGCGCAATGGACTGGTCCTTACCCGATGAGGAAGCAACCACCGTCGCTGGCCTTGTCATTCATGAAGCGCAAACGATCCCGGAAAAAGGTCAGGCTTTCAATTTTCATGGGTTTCGTTTCGTAATCGAAGGCAAACAGCGCAACCAAATCACCAAACTGCTCATCAAACCGGTTCGTGGTGTCAGCACACGTGTACAAAGCTAGTCAGCCACCCCCGCTCAAGAAACATCTTCGCTGGGCGTCAGAGTCGTGAGCTGCATCGCATGAACACGCGCTTCCAACAGCTCAGCCAGCACCTTATTTACCATACGGTGGCGAGCGACCCGCATTTGCCCGTCAAACGCTGACGTCACGATCGTTACATGGAAATGCGATTCTCCCTCTGGCCGCGCCCCGCTGTGCCCCGCATGAAGATGTGACTGGTCAGCGACATCAAGGCGTGTCGGTTGAAGCGCTTCCATCAATCTGTCTCGGATTTGATCTGCTATACTCATTATCGCCTCTTAATGTCTCATCAGTCGCATTTTAGCATACTTAAACACCATCGCCTTTGGACAAGCACTAGCTTGATCTTGTAAAGTGCGTCCCCACTTGAATGTTCTTATATTCTAGTAATCAAAGTTAGGTCTGAGAAGTTGAGCTCTAAATACTTCGATTCGATCCGCATCGCGCCTCAGAAGGCCAAAGCTGAAAAACGCAGCGCCGTAAATAAGTGCGAATGGTCAGGTTGCGACAATGATGCTCCTCACAGGGCACCAAAAGGGCGCAATATGGAGGGCCAATTCAGTTGGTTCTGCCAAGACCATATTCGCGACTACAATAAAAACTACAATTTTTTCGCAAATATGAGCGAAGAAGATGTGCGCGGCTATCAATTGGAAAACCGCACAGGACACAGACCGACCTGGAAAATGGGCATGAACCCCGGCGGTACAGGCGGCACAGGTTTCAAGGCTGACCCGACGTTTAGAGACACTCACGGCTTTTTTGGGGAAAATGATCCCTACGAAGGCAAGAAAGAGGGAGCGCCTGCGCGCCCGCCGCGCAATGCAGAACGCAAAGCACTTCTCGCCCTTGGCCTTGACGAAAGAGCCACTTTGAACGACATAAAGATGCGCTACAAAGAGCTGGTGAAGAAATTTCACCCGGATACCAACGGTGGAGACCGAACAACAGAAGATCGGCTCCAAAAGGTCATCCAAGCTCATGATTACCTGAAAAAGAGCGGATTTTGCTAAATCACACACCGCTCTCTTGAACAGGAGCACAGTGTAGGTGGCAATCAACGCCCGCTGACGCAGTTTACTTTGCCAATTTGCATGGTAGGGCAGACAGGCTTGGACGTGAGAAACTATGACGGCGACGTCACCAAATATGGAATGACGTCGCCAAATATCGAATAAGACAGCGAAAAAGAAAGAAGAGATCATGGAAGCGGAAGTACAAGGGACCATGTCAACTGAAGGTCCGGACACCACAGTAAAAGTCCGTGAAGCCTTCGGCATCGACACCGACATGGAAGTGCCAGCTTTTTCAAAAGCTAACGAATATGTGCCTGATTTCGACCCTGACTATCTCTTCGACCGCGAAACAACGCTCGCCATTCTTGCGGGCTTTGCGTTCAACCGCCGTGTCATGGTGCAGGGCTATCACGGCACAGGAAAGTCAACCCACATTGAACAAGTGGCCGCCCGCCTCAACTGGCCATGTATCCGCGTCAATCTCGACAGCCACATCAGCCGTATCGATTTGATCGGCAAGGACGCCATTGTCCTGAAAGAAGGCAAACAGGTGACCGAATTCCGCGAAGGCCTTTTGCCATGGGCGTTGCAACATCCAGTGGCGCTCGTCTTTGACGAATATGATGCCGGACGCCCGGATGTAATGTTCGTGATCCAACGTGTTTTGGAAGTACAGGGCAAATTGACCCTGCTGGACCAAAACAAAGTGATCCGCCCAAACCCGCATTTCCGCCTTTTCTCAACAGCCAATACAATCGGTCTCGGCGACACAAGCGGCCTTTACCATGGCACGCAGCAAATCAACCAGGGCCAGATGGACCGCTGGAACATTGTGACGACCCTGAACTATCTGTCCCACGATGTTGAAACCAACATCATGCTGGCAAAAGCGAAGAGCTACGCGAAGACCGAAAAAGGCAAAGCAGACATTGCGGCCATGGTGCGTGTTGCAGACCTCTCCCGCGCAGCCTTCATCCAGGGCGACATCTCAACAGTAATGAGTCCTCGTACAGTACTCACTTGGGCTGAAAATGCTGAAATCTTTGGCGACATTGGTTTTGCCTTCCGCGTCACCTTCCTCAACAAGTGTGACGAGCTGGAACGCGCAACAGTTGCTGAATTCTATCAGCGCTGCTTCGGCGAAGATCTGCCAGACTCAGCTGCCAAAATAATGGTGGCCTAACGCTTAACTCCCACGTGAAGGCATAAGGCTTAAAGTCCATGGCTAATAAGGAAGGTCCCGTCGAACCGTTCAAACGCGCATTGACGGCGACCATGAAAACCATCGCCCAGCAAGAAGAGCTTGCGGTGACCTTTGGAACAGAACCGCCAGGCTTGCGTGGCCTGCGCGCGCGCCTGCCTTTGCCAAGCCGCGATTTGCCTTTGGATGAAGTGGCCGAAGTACGTGGTTTTGCCGACGCCTATGCTTTGCGCTTAGCGCACCACGATGCTGCCATCAATGCACGCCTTGAGCCCGAAGGGGCCAATGCCAAGGCGATCTTTGAAGCCGTGGAACAAGCCCGTGTTGAAGCCATTGGCGCAAACCAAATGGCCGGCATGAAAGAGAACCTGGCCGCCGCCCTTGAAAAACGGTGTCGCTCCCGTGGCTTTGACAAGGTCACAAATAAAGACGAAGCCCCGCTTGCAGAAGCCGTGGCCATGCTCACCCGTGAAAAACTGACAGGAACGCCTGTTCCAGATGCCGCCCGCAATCTTGTAGATTTCTGGCGCCCATGGATCGAAGAGCGTGCGGGTGCCGACATTGAACGACTCAGCGCCACTCTGGAAGATCAAGAAGGTTTCGCGCGTGTCATGCGTGACATTCTGGTTGATCTGGAAATGGGTGAAGAGCTGGGTGAAACCCCCGACAATGCCGACGATCAAGACGACAGCGAAGAAGGCGGTGAAGACCAGGCTGATCAAGATGCTCAAGCTGGCGAAGCAGAACAGCCCGAAGGGTCCAGTGCTGAACAAGCTGAACTTGCCGAAGGAGAAGGCGAGGAAGGCGACGAGCAGATGGTCGAGGTCGACTCTGACGACATGCCAGCCGATGGCGAAGACATGGACGATATGGGCGAAGGCAATCAGCCTTGGCGCCCAGACGGTATGGACGATGCCGCACGTGCGCCGCTCTACAAAGTGTTCGCCCAGACATACGACGAAGTGATCAGCGCTGAAGAACTTTGCGACATCGAAGAACTGACGCGTCTACGCCAATACCTGGATCAGCAATTGCAGCAAATGCACGGCGTCGTATCTCGTCTTGCCAACCGCTTACAACGCAAACTTATGGCACAACAAAACCGCACCTGGTCCTTTGACCTTGAAGAAGGTGTTCTGGATGCAGCCCGTCTAACACGCGCCATCACCGATCCGATGATGCCACTTGCCTACAAGATGGAAAACGACACAGAGTTCCGCGACACCGTCGTAACCCTACTGCTCGACAATTCAGGCTCGATGCGCGGACGTCCGATCACTGTTGCAGCACTGTGTGCAGACATTCTCGCGCGCACGCTGGAGCGTTGCGGTGTGAAGGTCGAAATTCTGGGCTTCACGACGCGTGCCTGGAAAGGCGGACAGTCTCGTGAGAAATGGCTCGCAGAAGGCAAACCCGCCAACCCCGGCCGCTTGAACGATCTACGCCATATTGTTTACAAGTCTGCCGACAGCCCGTGGCGGCGTGCGCGTCGCAATCTGGGTCTCATGATGCGTGAAGGCTTGTTGAAAGAAAACATCGATGGCGAAGCGCTCGTTTGGGCTCACAATCGCCTGCTGGCCCGCCCTGAGAACCGCCGCATCATGATGGTGATCTCAGACGGTGCGCCCGTTGATGACAGCACCCTATCCGTCAACGCTGGCAACTACCTTGAGCGGCATTTGCGACAAGTTATTGATGACATTGAAAACCGCTCACCGGTGGAACTTATTGCCATCGGCATCGGCCATGATGTCACACGCTACTATGAGCGTGCGGTCACAATCGTGGATGCCGAGCAATTGGGCGGCGCCATGACGGACAAACTGGCAGAACTGTTCGACGACCAAGACGGGCCACAAGCCAAGCGTCGCAATCGCAAAAAGCCAAGCGCATCAAAAAGCGGTGGGCCCAGCCAACCGCGCGGCGACAGCGCCATTGGTGGATTACGTAAAGTCAGCGTTTAGAGCGTTAGCCGAGTTTCAAAGGCACGCTGACCAACAAGAATTTGGCAGCGCTGTCTTTCCGGTGCCTATCCCTCTATCAGTCTGGCATTTTGAACATGGGCTCCGATCAAGCGTTCTTGCGCGAGCTCATCGCCATGGTCGAAGAAGCCCGTTGATCCGTAGACCCATCTAAAGCAGGTCTGATAACCTCGTAAACAACCCAACAAACAAAGAGTAAAATCGGTCATGAAACACATTCAATCGAAGTCAATTCTGTTGGGCTTATGTTTCGCCGCTCTATTGGTCACCGCCATCATTTCTATGGGCCTTTTTGACAGCAAAACAGCGCTGGCAGAAACAACCTCTATATCCGTAGAGACCGACCCAGTGTTCTGGGACCCTGAAAACCCCACAGACATGAAGGCGGGCGCGCTCACTTTTATCGGTGGGTTGGAACTAAGTTCCAATCACCCGGATTTTGGTGGGCTCTCAGGCCTCATCATTGGTGCCACAGGTGATGCTTTCATAGCAGTCTCTGATCAGGGAAACTGGGTGACGGCAGATTTGATCTCTGAGGCAGATCGACCCATCAGTTTAGGGGACGTGCTCATTTCTCCAATCATGGGGACCGATAGCATGCCTCTTTCTGGCAAACGCAACACCGATGCAGAAAGCCTGACCGTCGCTTTCGGTTCTGATCCACGCACCTCTGCGACCATTGTTGGCTTTGAACGAAGACACCGGATGCGTAGCTATGACCTGACCAGCCTCGGTTTTGATGCACCGGCCACGAGCGTCAAGGACTTTGGAATGTTTGAGGACCTGGAAAACAATGGCGGTCTAGAGGCCATTGCCTATCTGCCCGATGGGTCACTGCTCGCACTCTCAGAAAAAACATTCGATGACGACGGCTATATCATTGGCGCACGGCTGACCAATGAAGGTGCAATGCCTGTGCGCCTGCGACAACACCTGCCGTTCGTCCTCACCGATATTGATGTCTTGCCCAGCGGCGATCTCATTACGCTCGAACGAGACTTCTCAGCAATGGCTGGGGTGAGCATGATGATGCGCCGCATTCCTGCCACCACCCTCGAGAGCGACGAACCACTTGATGGGGAAGTGTTGATCAGGGCCAACAACTCCCGATCTATCGACAACATGGAGGGCCTCTCCACGCGTCAAACCGCAGACGGCAAAACACTTCTCTACCTGATCTCAGATGATAATTTTAGTCCACTTCAGCGCACGCTGCTGCTTGTTTTCACCCTCAACGACTAGGTCTTACGCGCCACCAAAGCCAGCCATGGGGCGGATGAAACGTCGCAAGATGTAATAGATGAAGACATTCGCAAAAGCAGCGCCTGCGTAGATGCCACCCATTATGACCAGACGATTTGTCCAGGGCTCATCAGACCAATAGGCCGTCTGCCCGTAGAACATGCCGGCGAAAACCAATCCGCCAATGAGCGCACCGTAAAAGGGGGCCCGCCACCAGGGAATGCCCCGCACCTGATCGAACAGATAAACACACGCCAATTGTCCGGCAAAAAGCGCACCAAAAAACGTTGCAGATGTCGTCAATGATGCAAGCTGGCCTTGGACCGCATTCAATCCGTAAGTCATGATGGCCCAGGCAAAAATTCCAGCAACCAAAACCCAACTGACCACGACAGACATAATTGTTGTGCCGGGTCCGTGGCGTCTGTTCACCAAATTGAGAACCAGAAAAACAAGCGGCAACGCCAAATGCCCATAGGTCATCCAATAGCCTGGGTTCAGATACCACTGCTCTGGCGGAAACACATCAAACTGGGTCACGAACCGGGTTGACCCGGCATAGGCAAGCGCCAGAATGCCAAACAGCGCTCCAGTGGGTATGATCAACGTCAAAATCGCGCCAAAAAAACTGCGCATGCTCTACCGGACCTCTAGTCTTCCCCAGCCAGTGCTTGTCGCCACCAGCTCTCCATCAATCCCAACTCTACCCAAGCAAGCAGTCCGCGCCTAGCCAGTGAAGGAAACGATGTGGAAACAACGTAAACATGCACGTCAAATGCCTTCAATTTGGGCAAAATAGTCCAAAAAAAAGCCCCCCAGAAAGGGAGGCTCTTCTTTTGCGATCACTGCAGTCAGTGATTATGCAGCAACAGCAGCGGCTGCCTTCTTTGCAAGCTCACGCTTGATGCGGAGTGCTTTACTTGACAGTTCGCCTTCGCGGGCCTTTGCCAAATATCCGTCAAGACCACCACGGTGCTCAACAGAGCGAAGCGCATGTGCGCTAATCCGCAATTTGAACTGCCGACCAAGCTTCTCGCTCATCAGGCTGACATTACAAAGGTTTGGCAAAAAGCGACGACGCGTCTTGTTCTTCGCGTGGCTTACATTATTGCCTGTCATGACCGATTTGCCGGTCAGCTCGCAGCGGCGCGCCATGGCGTCTTCCTATCTTTATGTCCCGGTTTGCCCCCGCCTCTATTGAAGCTGCTCGCCGAGAGTTCGTAAAATTATGTGGTGAAAGGCAGCAGGGCGACAAAGCCCGCGCCGTTCATGAGCGGGGAGGTATAGAGGCGCAAGGGCTCTCAGTCAAGCCCGACTAATTAGCTAAGGAGACGCATTTTTACCATTTAAAATCAAACGCTTAGGAGGGTGATCCTGGGAACAAAAGTGTCAACAACTGGGTTGCAGCAGCCGTGGGTGTCAAACTGCCACCCGCCACCTGAGATTCCAGCTCTGGGATCAGTCGTTTGGCCTCTGGATGCATATCCAATTTTCCAAGCAACCCTTCGCGCAATTCTGTCCACATCCAGGTTTTGGCCTGTTCAGCACGCCGGTCGTCCAGCTCCCCAGTTTCTTTCATAATGCCATGGAACTCTTGAACAGCCTTCCAGATGACATCCAAACCTTCAGATTTCAATGCTGAGGCAAGCTCAATACGGGCAGACCAATGCGCGCTTTTCGGTCGCATCAGGTGAAGCGCTGCACCATATTCAGCCGCCGCACGCCGTGCCGCCGGTTTCAAATCCCCGTCGGCCTTATTAACAATCACGAGATCGGCAAGCTCCATGATCCCGCGTTTAATGCCCTGCAGCTCATCCCCACCACCCGGCGACAATAGCAGCAGAAACATATCGACCATGTCGGCAACAGCCGTCTCAGATTGGCCGACACCAACAGTCTCAATCAAAATCACATCATACCCAGCCGCTTCACTCAGCAACATGGCCTCACGGGTGCGCCGGGCGACCCCGCCCAATGTGCCGCTCGAGGGAGACGGCCTGATAAAAGCGTCCGGATGCCGCGCCAGAAATTCCATGCGTGTTTTATCACCCAGGATCGACCCGCCGGTCCGGGCGGACGAGGGATCAACCGCCAGCACAGCGACCTTCAGTCCTTGAGCGATAAGATAAAGTCCAATGGCTTCCAAAAAGGTGGATTTGCCAACGCCTGGAGCGCCAGAAATACCAATACGAACCGCCGTCCCGGTTTTGTCCAAAATGCGAGCCAGAAGGTCTTGCGCCAAAACTTGATGATCCGCCCGGCTGGACTCCACCAGAGTAATGCCGCGCCCAAGGGCCGCTCGTTCGCCAGCCCGGATGCCAGCGGCCAGGACAGCAGGATCTGTCCGGCTATTCTTCTTTTTTGACGCCTCATCTACCATCCATGTTGCATAAACGGGTTCGCCGCGAACGTCCAGCGGCAGGCAACACAGAAAGAAAAACAGCCAAATTCAGCGGCTTTTCCCGTTCAGCCATGGTTCATTTCAAAACCGCACACTGGGCACATGGAGAAAAATCATATGAGACAGACAGCATTTCGCGCCACCTCCCTGCCCGCAGCACTGGTAATCACCCTTGCGATGACAGCAGGCAGCTTCAGCTTTCTGACCGCCGCACAGGCAGAAAGTGCCACCAACCTTTCGGTCGATTATCAAATCGCGGTTGGAGGCTTCAATTTGGGGCACGCCGATGTAAACGCTCAGGTTGGCGAAACCGCCTATCAGCTAGATGCTTTCATCAAAACCGAAGGCATCGCAGAAAATTTCTTCGAAACAACCTTCGCACTCGAAAGCCAAGGCGCTTTTTCAGGCAACCGCGTGAAGCCAACCCGCTTCGTGTCCACCTACACAGATGGTGAGGATACGCGCCGCGTTGAATTGCTCTACCCCCGTGGCTCCGCGCCCACCATGACAGCGGAACCCGCCTATGGCGACGGCTTTGGCCCAAATATTGGCGCCAATGATGTGCTGATGACCCAGGACCCGATCAGCGCCCTTTTGTTGCCAGTTTTAAGTTCCCTCACATCTCCGTGCGACCGATCTCTGCCTCTCTTCGATGGCAGACGTCGCTACAATCTGCAACTGCGTCCAGATAGTCCGGGCGGGGCGATGACCCAAATGAACGGGAATGAAAACGGTTATTCCGGTCCCGTCATGCGCTGCACAGTGAAAATGATCCCCGTAGCAGGCTACGAACGCAAAACACTTATCAAGCTGCTAGAACGCGAAGATTCCATCAAAGTATGGTTAGCCCCGGTTGAAAATGGACGCTTTTGGGTGCCCGTGCGCTTGACGCTGAGCACACCCTTTGGCGGCGCGGTGATGCGCGCCAGCCGATTTGAGGTCGCCTCGAACGACATACCATAAGCTCACCTCGTGCTGAATATCTGACGATCTTGAAATTGTGATCAACACGGCCTTGCCGCCACCCCTTGTTCGCATCATCATCCGATCTTGATGATCAGAACATGAGGGCTGCTGGAAGTGGTATTGGAACGACGGCGCAAAGCCAGGGACAAAAAGGCCATTGGCTTGCTGCTGACTTTGGCGCTGAGTGCGCCAACAGCGCTGATGGCCAACGACCTGACGTCTGGGCGCGTCACGGCAGCACCCATAACAAACACGTTGGAAATTGTCCCCCTGGAAAGCGCGATCACATCAGTTGACCTGAGCTTTGAAATTTATGGCGGTGGGATGCATGTCGTATCATTTGGCACCCAGGCCGTTCTCACCCCACGCAGTTATGAAATCGCGGCCCAATTCCAAACAGAAGGACTGGCCGATGGCCTTTTCAATGGACGCGGATCGAGTGCGGCGAGCGGCCTGCTAACACCAAGCGGTCCACGGCTCCTCACTTACTCTCAAGAATATGACGGACGCTTTGGCGAACGCTCCATTGCCATGGCGCTCGATGACAGCGGCAGCTACCGTGTAACGGCACTGCCTGCTGACGGTGTGCACACCAATGGCTTTTCGCCGTCTGCTGTGCGCGGTTCCATTGATCCACTAACGGCCTCCATTTATACCGCCATCAATGCCAGCGCCAGCCCATGCGATCAAACGATCCCGGTCTTTGACGGCAGACGCATTTTTCATCTGGAGTTTTCAGAATTGGAAAGAACGAGCCTTAATCCGGAGGGGGCAGGCGCCTATCAAGGTGACGCGTGGAAATGTTCGGTTCTCTACAAGCCCATCGCGGGCTACACACGCAAATGGCTGGTGAGCCAGGCCAAGGACCCTCTCAAACCCTTCACCGTTTGGATGGCCCGATTTGATGAAGCAATGGGCCCCAATGGCGATCAACCTCTCATTCTGCCGGTCAGAATGTTGTTTGAAACGGCCGTGCTCAACGCCACCGCTCACCTGACGGCAGCAAGCGTCGATGGACAACAATTGATCGCAGTTTTGAGCAACTAGTCTCTAGGTGGATCGTTTCTCGCGAATGAGGCGCAACACATCAGAAGCACATTCAATGATGTTGGAGCCTGGTCCAAAGATCGCTGAAGCACCGGCCTTGTAGAGGAAATCGTAATCCTGTGCCGGAATAACCCCACCAACGATCACAACAACATCTCCTGCACCGGCGGCTTCCAAAGATTTTACAATCTCGGGCACCAGTGTTTTGTGCCCCGCCGCCAAACTGGAAATACCGATCACATGCACATCATTTTCAATGGCGTCTCGAGCGGCTTCATCGGGTGTTTGGAACAGAGGCCCAACGTCCACATCAAATCCTAAATCGGCAAAAGCTGTTGCAACAACTTTAGCGCCCCGGTCATGCCCGTCTTGGCCCACCTTGACCACCAGCATGCGCGGACGGCGGCCTTCCTCGGCTGCAAATTCTTCAATCTCCGCCTGGATTTTGTTGAACCCTTCATCGCCTTCATAGGCTTGAGAATATACGCCTGACACAGTTTTCACCTCCGCCCGGTGACGCCCGAAAACAGCTTCCATGGCATCAGAAATTTCACCGACGCTGGCCCGCGCACGCGCCGCATCAATGGCAAGTTCAAGCAGGTTTCCATTGACCTTCGCGCCCTCAGTGAGGGCCGTTAACGCGGCTTGCGTCTTCGCCTCATCACGGGTCTCACGCATTTTCTTCAGCCGTGCAACCTGGCCTTCACGAACCTTGGCATTATCGACATCCAGAATTTCAATATCATCTTCTTGTGCCAATTTGTATTTATTGACGCCAACAACAACTTCTTCGCCACGGTCAATGCGTGCTTGCTTGCGCGCAGCCGCTTCTTCAATTTCAAGTTTCGGCATGCCACTCTCAACAGCTTTGGTCATGCCGCCAAGCTCTTCAATTTCCTGAATTTTGGCCCATGCCTGTGCAGCAATCGAATGGGTCAATGTTTCGATGTAATAAGAGCCACCGAGTGGGTCGATCACATTGGTGACGCCACTTTCTTCCTGGATCACCAGCTGCGTATTTCGCGCAATACGTGCTGAGAAATCGGTCGGCAGCGCAATGGCTTCATCAAGCGCATTTGTGTGCAAACTTTGTGTACCACCAAGTACGGCGGCCAGCGCTTCAAGCGTAGTGCGGATCACATTGTTGTACGGATCTTTTTCCGTCAGCGAGACGCCAGATGTCTGGCAGTGGGTGCGCAACATCAATGACTTCGGATTGGTTGCACCAAACTCAGACATAATGCGATGCCATAAAAGCCGCGCCGCGCGAAGTTTTGCCACTTCCATGAAAAAATTCATGCCGATAGCAAAAAAGAAGGAAAGCCGTGGCGCAAAATCATCCACGGCAAGACCACCCCCTTTTGCCGCCCGCACATACTCCATCCCGTCTGCAAGCGTAAACGCGAGCTCTTGAACCTGTGTCGCGCCTGCCTCTTGCATGTGATAGCCAGAGATAGAAATCGTATTGTATTTCGGCATATTCTTCGAGCAATAGGCAATAATATCAGCAATGATCCGCATCGATGGAGCTGGCGGATAGATGTACGTATTGCGGACCATAAACTCTTTCAGAATATCGTTCTGAATAGTGCCAGCCAGTTTCTCTGGGCTCACGCCCTGCTCCTCTGCCGCCACGATGTAGTTCGCCATGATCGGGATAACGGCCCCGTTCATCGTCATGGACACGGACATCTCATCGAGCGGAATATCTGCAAAAAGGATTTTCATATCTTCAACGGAATCAATCGCAACACCAGCTTTGCCCACATCGCCGACCACCCGTGGATGATCACTGTCATAGCCTCGGTGCGTCGCCAGATCGAAAGCAACAGACAGACCTTTTTGACCCGCAGCTAGATTGCGCCGGTAAAAGGCATTGGAATCTTCCGCTGTAGAAAAACCCGCATACTGTCGGATCGTCCAGGGACGGCCTGCATACATAGTGGCCTGAGGGCCGCGCACGAAGGGGGCAGCACCTGGAATGGAGTTGGCGTCATACCCCTCATCGGCCAGCGCCTCGAGGTCGGCAGCCGTATAGAGCGCCTTAACATCTATACCTTCTGGCGTGTGCCACACCAAAGTGTCGACAGAGCGACCCTTCATCTGCTTTTCAGCAAGAGTTTTCCAAGCGTCAAAAGGGTTGTTTTCGGTGCCCATGAGAGTGTCCGCAATCTAGTAAAACATGAATTTGGGCGAAGTATCGTGGATGGGCGCAGTGGGGTCAACAAAGCTAGAAAATCCGCCAAATAGTGAGTTTCTCCCTACGTTGTCCAATCGTGTGCCAATTGTCGATTTGTGATTATGGAGTGCGACGGTGAATTCGGTAAACAAATCCACCGCCGCGATCCGGTCACAAGGCGCATAGGGGACTTGGTTGGGGTACGCCACCGGATCATACGTACCTCGTCTACTGGGAAGTCAACGAGGCACGCAGCAATCATCCACACGGGCGGCATCCCGTGCAAAACACGCCATTGCACAAGACCGTGAGCACCTTCGTACATGTTTCATTAACGACAATTGTCAGTTCGTCGAAACAGATAAAAATTCTCACCTTATTTGTTGCGTCATTTAGACAATATTTTACCTCCTGCCTCAAAAATAGAACAAAGGGTTAGCTAGAGACGTGACTATGTCACGCCTGGCAGTAGGAGGTTGGCTTGTTGTATAGGCTGTGCGCCACAATTATGAACACGATGAAAGCGGTGCTGCACAGCCCCTACGCTGGTCATGACCTAACGCCTGAAAACATTGACCAAGCACGCGCCAATCAATTTGAAATTATCGCGCGGCAATACCGCATGGCCCCAATCATGATGATTGGCATTGCCCTCACGTTGGCCACCAATTTTGACAGCCCATATCCTCCTGCTGTCGCAGCCTTATGGGTATGTTCTGTAATTGCCGCATATGGTGCCCTGTTCTATTTTCAGGAGACCTACTTCAGATCACAATCGCTAAGCTTTGACCCTGACCCACGTATTCGCACCTATGCCCGGCATTATTGGGTCATCAATACAATCTGGGTGGCTCTCGTTCCACTTTTTTGGGCGCCGGAAAATTATATCCAGGTCATGTTGGTATTCATGATCCTGCTAGCGCATTTGGTAACTGTGACAGCAATCGGCTTTCGAATTTTCTCGATCTACCTCAGCAACTCTGTTCCTCTGATCGCCATGATCGTTCTCAGCACATTTGCCCATGGCGAACAGATCTATTTGGTAATGGGGACACTTTCGTTTGCCCTCTATCTGTTTTTAACAGGCGTCGCAAGGTCAGCCCAAGCCCATGATCTTGAGAACTACGTCATCCGTTTCCGCAATGAAAACCTGATTGAAGAACTGGCACAAGCCATTCAGGCCGCCGACATCACCCATGCAAATGCTGAAGAAGCAAATCTAAACTTGCGCGAACGCGAGGAACTTTTCCGCGCCCTTGTCGAAAACGCTTACGACACCATTATGCTGACAGACAGCCATGGTTACGTGCGATACGCTGCTCCCTCCATCAAACAATTTGGACTAAATGCAGAAACCGTTCTGGGACAACCGATAAACAATCTGCTGCCCTCGCTCAATAGCGAGAACTCTCTATCGGCGGCAATCGCCGAAGAACAGCCAGATGGCCACGTCAAAAAGCTGCAAGAGCATGTGGCTACGCCAGATGGTCGTGAGGCCTGGATTGATGCGTCCATCACAGACTTGCGCGGATCGTCAAGCGTGGGCGGTCTTGTTCTCAACATTCGCGACGTGACAGAGCGCAAACGTGCGGATGACGAAATGCACCGTCACCTGGAAGTTCTTGATGCCCTGGCGACGGGCGCCCCCCTCGACGCCATTTTGACCAAAATCGCGTTCAGTGTTGACCGCACAAATACCGGCGCTCATGCTGCCATTTTCTTGATCGACGAAGAACGCTGCGTCATTAAAGCAACGGGACCCAATGTTCCAGATGAACTGCATGATTGCCTACTAGGTATGGTTTTATCACCTCTCGTGGGCTGCTGCGGTGCCGCCATTGAGAATGGTCATCGTGTCATGATCTCAGATCTCAGCACGGACCCTCTCGCAGATTTATTTGCCCCCACCCTCGCCAAGATCGGGTTCAAGTCCAGCTGGGCACAACCCATTTTCTCGCGTGGGGGGCGCATTCTCGGAGTGCTCACCAGCTTCTACAGAGACCACCGCGCACCCGATGATGGTGAGATTGCGTTTGTAAGTGGCACCGCTCATCTTGCCGGCATCGCCATTGATCGCCGACAACAAGAAGACAGATTGCGTGAAGCAAGTGAAAATGCGGAAATGGCAAACCGTGCAAAATCACGTTTCCTCGCCACAATGAGCCACGAATTGCGCACACCTTTAAATGCCATCATCGGTTTTTCAGAAGTAATGCAGCAGGAAATGTTCGGCGCTCTCGGAAATGATCGATACAAAGAATATTCTACGGACATCCTGACCAGTGGACGACACCTGCTGAGCATGATTGACGATATTCTTGATCTGTCGAAAATTGAAGCTGGCCGATACGATCTGGAAGAACGCGATGTTGACGTCAATGACGTGATTGATTGGTCAGCCGAGTTGATGAGACCAAAGCTTGCGGAAGGAGACCTATCACTCGCCCTCGACATTCCTCAAGAGTTGCCACTGATTTATGCAGACAGACGGGCGCTTCGCCAGATTTTGCTGAACCTGCTGTCGAACGCAGTCAAATTCACTGAGGCGGGCGGAAAAATTACGATCTCGACGCGCATTGACAATAGAGTGGGACTAACAATTTCAGTGACCGACACTGGCATCGGCATCCCGGCCGAACGTGTTGCAGAAACAATAGAACCATTTGTGCAAGTTGAGAGTTCCATGACCGGCAAACATCACGGGACTGGGCTCGGTCTTTCGATCACCAAGCATCTCGTCGAAATGCACAATGGTAGTTTTGAGCTAACCAGTGAAGAAGAGGTGGGCACCTGCGTCAGCTTCACTTTACCGGCACACCGTATGGTAACCCTGGCACCTGATACGTCCGAAGTTTTGGGCTAGGCAACACTCCTCGAAACACTCAATCCAAACAGAAAAAAGTAACGGCCAAATGTTTGGCCGCCGCCCTGCACTTTATTCCGCCGCTTTTGCCGGAGAGGCATTCTTGTTGATGTAATTAAACAAGTGGCCCCCAACTTTGCGGATTTGAATTTCCTCCGCACCTTCCGTGATCCGGTAGCGACGGTGATGGCGATAGATATGTTCAAACGGCTTATGACGCGAATAACCGATGCCACCGTGCACTTGCATGGCAAGGTCTGCCGCTTCACAAACCAAACGGTTCGCCCGGTAGTTACACATGGACACTTTGTCTGACAGGTGAATGGCCACATCCGGCTTGCTCATCTGATCCATTTGCCACGCCGTTTTGTAAACAAGGGTGCGGATCATCTCACATTCCGTATGTGCCTCAACGAGCGGGAACTGAATGGCTTGATTGCTCGCCAACGGCTTGCCGAAGGGCTTGCGGTCTTTTGCATATTGCACGCTCTCATTGATGCAGAATTGAGCAGCGCCAACACCAGAAGCTGCCTGGCGAATGCGGTTTTCATGCACAAAGTGCTGCGCGAGCGCCAGACCATTATCACGCGGGCCCAGGATCGCCGTATCTGGCACCCAGACATTGGTCAGTGAAATACGCGGGTGATCGGTCGGCATATTGAAGGTCCAGAGGTATTCCTCAATTTTGAACCCTTCCGCATCCGTCGGCACGAGAAAGCAGGTAATGCCGCGCGCTGATCCATCTTTACCTTCGGTGCGAGCAAAGATCATGTCGTAGTTAGCAACGTGAAGACCTGTGTTCCACATCTTCTCGCCATTCAACAGCCAGCCGTCCACGCCATCGCGTTTTTCCGGCACGCCGCGTGTCTCCATCCAAGTGGCATCAGAGCCATGCTCTGGCTCCGTCAAACCAAAGGCGACTTTATGTGTGCCCGCCAACATGCCATTTACAAATTCGTCTTTCTGTTCTGGCGTACCAAAGTCTCTAAACATCAGAACTTGTGGAAAGTTGCCAACGATTGAGCTTTCGTTTTGCAGGTCGTTATGAAGTCCCAGTCCCTTGGCGGCGAGATGCTCACGGATGACAGCCATGTCGAGGTTTGTGCCATTGGAGCCGCCAAACTCCTCCGGTAGCGCATAACGCAAATGTCCCGCTGCATCGGCTCGGCGACGCATTTCGCGCAATAGGTCTTCCCAATCTTCGCGCGGCAGTCCGTCATTGTCCCAATCGGTACGTGCATGTTCACGCCGATGGTCAAAGAACCGGATATTGTCGTCCTGGTTCTCCAGCGGCCTGATCTCTTTTTCAATAAAGGCATCAAGCACGGCTAGATAATCGCGCAGTTGTTGTGGGATTTCGAAATCCATGTCCAGTCTCCCCAAAAGTCAAAATTTCAATGGCCTGACTATAGAGGCTAGCGGGCTCCGCGCTAGCCACGACGTTACGGAAGGGGGCCCATTTATCCACAGAAATTCTTAAAGGCTATCCGCTTCGCACGGAGCCAACCCACTAGATTTAGCCGTGAACGGATCGGGAAAATCCTAAAGTCGTCGATTCGGACGCGATTCGTTCTCACAATGATCTGAAAGTTAACGAGGAAAGATTAACACGGCAATTTGCCCCCTGTGCATGAGTGCTCACACAAATATGTGCCTTGCATTCACACCCCAGAGCCGTAATGGTGCGCGCCGACATGACTTCACCTCGCGCCCGACCAGCTCCGCCCGGCGGCGACATCACCGCCATCCTGGGGCCCACCAACACTGGCAAGACACACCTCGCGATCGAGCGCATGCTTGGCCACAAGTCAGGCATGATCGGTCAACCGCTGCGCCTGCTCGCCCGGGAAGTTTATGACCGCATCATAAAACGGGTGCGTCCCTCAGAAGTGGCACTCCTCACGGGTGAGGAAAAAATCCTACCGCCGCAGGCCCGATATTTTATCTGCACCACAGAATCCATGCCCTGGGAACAGGATGTGGATTTCTTGGCAATTGACGAAATTCAGTTGGCCGCAGACCGTGATCGTGGACATATTTTTACCGACCGTCTTTTCCGCGCCCGTGGCGGTGAAGAAACCATGTTTCTAGGCTCAGAAACAGCTCGCCCCCTCATCAAACGTCTTGTCCCGGATGCGCGCATCACCACGCGGCCACGCCTGTCTGTGCTGGCGCACGCAGGCCACAAAAAACTCACCAAATTGCCGCGCAGAACAGCCATCGTCGATTTCTCAGCGGACAAAGTCTACGCCATAGCGGAGCTGATCCGCAGACAACGCGGCGGCGCAGCTGTTGTTATGGGTGCATTGAGCCCACGCACTCGCAATGCACAGGTTGAGCTTTACCAAAATGGCGACGTTGATTACCTGATCGCCACGGACGCCATCGGCATGGGACTCAACATGGATGTGGACCATGTGGCTTTTGCCAGCACGGCAAAGTTTGACGGGTCAAGACATCGCCCTCTCCATGTAGCCGAACTTGCTCAAATCGCGGGTCGTGCTGGGCGTCATATGAACGATGGCAGCTTTGGCACCACCGGAGACGCTCGTCCCTTTGATCCTGAAACCGTTGCCCGCATCGAAGATCACCGTTTTGAAGCTGACCAGATATTTCAATGGCGAAATGCCGATGTTGATTATTCGACCCTAAAAGACCTGATCCGCTCTCTTGAAGAAGCCCCAAATCGCGATGGTCTCACCCGTGCGCCCATGGCCGTTGACCTGGAAACAGTGACATTATTGTCGAAAGATCCAGACATTCAGCGATTAGCCGCTGGGCCAGCCGCCATTGGATTATTGTGGGATGTGGCACAAGTACCGGATTTTCGCAAAACCATGACCGGTGAACACACCAGCCTAATCGCTCGGATTTATCGCTCCCTTATGTCAGATCAGGGGCGGATCTCTCAGGATTGGCTCGACCAACAAATCTCCCGACTCGACCGCGTGACCGGCGACATTGATACTTTATCAAATCGTATCGCACATATGCGCACTTGGACGTATATTGCGAACCGCGCGGGATGGCTTGATGATGCACCCCATTGGCAAGAACGCACGCGCGCTGTAGAGGATAGGCTATCAGACGCTCTTCACGAACGTCTGACACAACGTTTCGTCGATCGACGGACCAGTGTATTGATGAAGCGGTTGCGCGAACACGAGGATTTAATGGCGTCAATTAATGAAGAAGGCGATGTACTCGTCGAAGGTGAATTTGTTGGCAAGCTGCAAGGCTTTGTCTTTGTAGCCGACCCACGGGCGGAAGGCGTGCACGAAAAAGCTTTGCGCGCAGCATCCGACAAGGCGTTAGCAGGCGAAATCGTCGCCCGCGCGGACAAGCTCGCAAGCACACCTGCAAGTGAGATCCAACTCTCCGAACAAGGCCAATTCATTTGGAAAGGTCATGCGGTTGGGCATTTAGTCGCTGGCGACACAGCCCTCACCCCGCGCGTCGCCGTCATTGCAAGCGAACAGCTGAACGGCCCGGAGCGCGAAAAAGTTATTGAGCGTCTTCAAAGCTGGGTGCGCGTGCAAATCGCAACAACGCTTGAGCCATTGGTGCAACTCGGCGAAGGCGAAGACCTCACAGGCCTCGCAAAGGGGGTTGCCTTCCAACTCACAGAAAGCCTGGGCAGTCTCAACCGCGAACAAATCGCGGAAGATGTACGCTCACTCGACCAAGAAGCGCGTGGCCAATTGCGCCGCAAGGGTGTGCGCTTTGGCGCTCATTCCATCTTCATGCCAGCTCTTTTAAAACCGGCACCGGCCCGCCTCATTCTTATTCTATGGACGCTCAAGCGCGCCCTCGAAGATGCAAACGCCAATCCTTTCGATGGATTGCCGGCAGCACCGGCACCTGGCCTAACGTCCGTCAACGTCGATCCCACAGCACCAAAAGAACTTTACGAAGCCATTGGCTTTCGCGTCTGCGGCACCCGTGCCGTGCGCCGCGATATGCTGGAACGGCTGGCAGATCTCATTCGGCCGATCATTTCCGAACGTCGTTACAAAGGCGGGTTTGCTGTCGACCCCGACATGATGTCCTTCATGGGATGTTCCGCTGAAGAAATGGCTGGCATTCTTGTTGGCCTTGGCTATCGCAAAGCAGCTGAAAAATTCACTGCAGAAGAAATTGCAAAAGCCGAACATCTGGCAGCACTGGCGAAGGCGCCTAAGTCGATTGCGGCCACTACGCCTCATGTGCCAACAGAAGCACCCTCAGAAACTGCGCCAGAAGCCGTAACAGCATCTGAAGACACAGCAGTTCCTGTTGAAGCTGCACCTGCAGTAGTGGAAACACCAGAAGCGACGACAGAAACCCCGGCGGCCACTTCTGCTGAAGAAACACCAACCGATGCACCGCACGCCACTGAAGCAAAAGCAGCGACACCAGACACAGCTCCCGTTGAAAAGGCCTCTTCACCACAAGAAACCGTGTCACAAGAGCCCGTCGAACTGGAAATCTGGCGACCACGGCGCCGCCAGGGAAATGCCGGTGGGCGTCCAAATCGCAAACGCAATGCAAACGATGGCGCCTCCAAGCCAAATGACGGGCGACGCAATAAGGGTTATCAGGGAAAAAAACCAAGCAAGGGGCAAAAACGTTCCTCTGGACCAAGTCACGCGAGTGCCCGTCCACCAAAAAAAGAAAAGCCCATCGATCCAGATTCACCCTTTGCTGCCCTGCTCGCGTTGAAAAACCCACCTAAAAAATGACAGAAACGCCGACCAGCATAGAGGCATCACTGCCCTCTCAGCGGCTTGATCGCTGGCTTTGGTTTGCGCGCTTTTTCAAAACCCGGACGTTGGCAACCACTACCGTCACCACAGGTAAGGTACGCGTCAATGGTGAGCGTGTGTCACGCGCTGCCCGCGCCATAAAGTCAGGCGACGTACTCACTTTTCCGGCAGGGTCAGAAATTCGGGTGATCAAGGTCCTGGGCATTGGCCCAAGGCGCGGGCCTGCGCCAGAAGCACAAGCGCTGTATGAAGACCAAACGCCGCGCGAACCACAATCCAGTCCCAAAACAACAAAAACCACGCCTGAATCAAGAGAAGCAGGGAGCGGCAGACCCACAAAAAGAGACCGCCGCCAAACCGACGCCTTCAAAACATTGTCTGATTGATCTGGTAACCAGGCCGATTATGACTAACTGCTAGAAGTAAAAATTCGTCCGCGTGAACAGAAAGACCCAACACCCCAATGCTTAAACGTCTTCAAATACTATTCACACGCGATGTCACCATTGCGCCCGTCAAAAAGTTCGATGACGTCAAAATGGCTGCGGCAGCTCTTCTCATAGCAGCCGCCGTTACGGACGAAGATTATGGCAAAGACGAACAGGCACAAATCCAAACCATTCTGATGGGCTTTTTTGAACTAAACGACGAAGAAGCAAATGAACTGATTGCCCTGGCTGAAGAAGAAGAACAGCAGTCCGTGGGGCTTTATGCCTGGACCAGCACGCTGAAAGACGCTTACGACGTAGAAGAACGCGTCCGCCTCATCGAGCTGCTTTGGGAGGTGGCCTATGCCGATGGCGTCATCCACCACTTCGAGAGCAATCTGGTCCGCCGCGTTGCCGGTCTCATCTACGTTCCAGATGTTGAAGCCGGAGGGGCTCGCAAACGCGTAGTGGCACGCTTAGGGATGCAGGATTAGGTCCTGAAGCTTCCCTTGTTGCTTTTCGCTCGCAATTGAACACTAAAAATTTGGGTTGTCAGAACATTTCCAGCAACAAGCTGTCTTATGCCTGTTGCAGCAAGTGCCCAGACTGATATAGGTTCCCGACCGCAGCGCCAAAAACTTGTGAAAAGCGGTGCCTGGCCCCACATGGGCCAGAGGAACAAAACCAAACCGCATCTGTGAAAATAGCATGTTTGGTATGAAGAAAGCCGGAAACGGAGAGTAAGATGACCTATTTGGTGACCGATAACTGCATCAAGTGCAAATACATGGACTGTGTTGAGGTCTGCCCGGTCGATTGCTTTTACGAAGGCGAAAATATGCTCGTCATCCACCCAGATGAATGCATTGACTGCGGTGTTTGCGAACCGGAATGTCCAGCAGAGGCAATTAAAGCAGATACTGAACCTGGTCTGGAAAAATGGCTCGAGGTCAACACAGAATACGCGTCGAAATGGCCAAATATCACTATGAAAGGTGAACAGCCTGCCGACGCCGAAGACTGGGATGGCAAAGCCAATAAGTTCGAAGAACATTTCAGCGTAGAGCCCGGCGAAGGCGATTAAGCCTAATCTCGCCTATCCACCTGATTTCACTCAGCTTTCGCCGCCCACACTTTATTTGGGCGAATTTTTGTGCTATACTGATAAAAATATGAAACTGGCATAGAGCACCGAACTGTAGCGGCGGGGCGTTTTACACGCGCCGCTTGTGTATTTTCCACACAACGGAAAACCTCACAACCTTTAGAAAAACTGCCCCCTCCCTTCTTCGACAAGAAGGTCGAGGGCAATCCGGTGCTTTTGTAAAAGCGTTTGCACGCCAGAAACGGAAAACGGAGCGATCATGGCAGCCAAGGCCACTAAAAAGACCAAGACAAGTACGAAAAAGTCTGCAGCCAAAACTGCCGCCAAGCCCGCAGCGAAGACAAAAACAAAAGCCGCTGCGAAAAAGACGTCTGCTAAAAAGGCAGCTCCTACTAAGTCGAAAAAAGCCGCGACAAAAACAAAAGCCGCCGCCAAAAAGACGGTGACAAAGAAGGCCGCTCCAAAAAAGGCGGCTGTAAAGAAAACGACTGCCAAGCCTGCGGCCAAAAAGACAGCTGCGAAAAAAACCGCCCCTAAGGCTGCCGCAAAAAAGGCTGCACCAAAGGCAGCTGCGAAAATTACAACGAAAAAAGCAGCGCCCAAAGCTGCTTCAAAAAAGGCCACAACAAAAAAAGCTGCAACCAAGAAAGCTGCAACCAAGAAAGCGACGTCCAAAAAAGCGGTGGAACCAGTGGTGAGAAAAACACCGCGAAAAATTCCTATTGTCGCGCGCGCACCACGGCCTGAAAAATTCGACCCAATTGCAAACAAACCACCAACCAAAAACGTGCCGAAAGAAACAGCGACACCAGCCCCGCGCCCAAGCAAACTCGAATTCAAATTGAAAGACTTCGTGGTTTATCCAGCACATGGCGTTGGCCGCATCACGTCAGTGCAACGCCAAGAAGTCGCCGGACACGAGCTGGAACTCTACGTTATTACTTTTGAAAAAGATAAAATGACGCTGCGAGTGCCCACCAACAAATCAGAATCTGTCGGCTTGCGAAAACTATCAGAACCTAAAGTCGTGGCAGATGCGATCAACACGCTAAAGGGCAAAGCGAAGGTCAAACGGACCATGTGGAGCCGTCGTGCACAGGAATACGAAGCTAAAATCAATTCCGGTGACCTAATATCAATTGCAGAGGTGGTTCGCGATCTGTATCGCTCCGACAAGCAGCCAGAACAATCCTACTCTGAACGCCAGCTCTATGAAGCAGCTATTGATCGCATGGCTCGTGAAGTCGCAGCGGCAGAAACCCTGGATGATGCAGCCTCAATTACCAGGCTGGAAACAGTCTTGATTGCAGCAGCAGGGAAAGCAGAGAAGAAAGCAGAAGAAGCGGCAGCGGCGGCAGAAGGTGCTGCCACGGATGCTGCGTCTTAGCACCTCTTAAAAATTGAATAACTCAAAGGGTTCGGCATTGTCGGACCTTTTTTGGTTTAGGGTTGATCATTTCACAAGCCTTCGACAATCAACTTCACCCAGTCGCCCACAATAAGCTCATCAGTATCAGCCAACCCGTTCAGCAGCCTGAAACGCGCAACCTGTGCATCCGCAAACGCCATTTGTGCTGCCAGGTTTTCCAATGTCATGCCCTCAGTCACGGCCACCACATGAACCCGCAAGAGGTGAAAGTCAGCCGCTTCGGCAACACTCATTAGCCTGAAGCTCTGGAACATTTCTGCCAATGGCGCTTCATATTGCTCCTTCACCTGTTCCGGCACGCCCGCGAGGAACCGGTAGACCTGACGAGGCCCTGCTTCAATAGCGACAATGCGCGTAGCAAGGCCTTGAAGCCGCGTACGCGCAGAAGCTGCTGCAAGGCCTGCAATTTTGAAAGATGCAATATCTTCAAGTGCAAAGGCTGCTGCCCATTCATCAACCAGATAATGATCGATGCTTTGGCCAGGTGCTTTTGAAGCGCTGTCAAATTTTACAATCGTCTTATCTGGCCCAATGGCCCAAACAGATTGCGGCGTGCTGGCTAGACGAAACTGGGGCGGTGCTGAGAAACGAAACCGTTCGACTGTGTGGATGAACTCGCTGCCCCGAATAAAGCCACGTTCGCGATTTTCACCAAAGAGCAAACCATCAATCGCCGTGTAAAATTGTTCCTTACGTCGATTTCGTGTGGACGTCGGGCCAAAAGATTGTTGGGCAGCCTCTGCGGCATCAACGATACGCTCTTCTGTGGCCGGGTGACTGGATAGCCAGCCGACCTGTGTCGGGTCATATTCTTCGCCCACGAGTTCAGCCTGCATGGCCGCGTATGAGTTAATCGACTGTAGAAAATCCCGAACGGCATAAGGGTCATAGTGCGACCGCGCCAGATAAGAAACCGCATGCAGATCCGCTTCACTTTCTTGTTCCCGTGAATAACTCGCGAGCAGTCCACTTGTGCCGCGAGACACAACACCGTTGACCGCTGTGCTGCCCAGAACAGAGCCCACGAGCGCCCCAAGGATGGAGGTGCCGACTGCAGCAGTTTGGCGTTGGGCCACATGACGCGCATTCACATGGGCAATCTCATGCGCAATAACACCGGCGAGTTCTGCTTCATCGCCCGCAAGGGCAAGAAGCCCGCGTGTGACATAAACATAACCACCGGGAAGCGCCAACGCGTTCACCAATGAACTATCCAAAACCGTGACCGTATAGTCCAAATCAGGCTGTGCCGAATTTTCCACAATACGTGCAACAAGCGACGTCACATAAGCGTTGATACCTCTCTCGACATAGGCCCCGCCGTATGCCTCCACAATTCGGGGATGGGCTGTCATGCCAATGGTGGCTTCGTCTTCCGCATCCATCAAAATGAGTTCTTGCCGACCTGTGGCCGGGTTTGTGGAACAGCCGGCAAGCCCAGTAAGCATTGTGCTTATCAAGAAAACGCCAACGATTGCCAACCACCGGTTAGTGCTCCGTATGTCGCCAGGAACATGTCTAATGTTCGGGAAAATGCGTGAATAGGTCATCTGCATATGATCAGGCAAAACCCCTCAAAAAACCTTGAACAAAGGCGCATTCTTTTTCAATCCCAAAAGCTTACCGCAAACTCAAGAGCTGATAGGTCACGAAGGTGGCATAGGAGGCGCAAGA
>Ga0209344_10001571_pt1 | contig 29002 bp, 26 predicted proteins | sample Cruoilmetagenom6_FD_187293 | JGI IMG/M metagenome (GOLD analysis project Ga0209344, IMG submission 187293) | Oil polluted marine microbial communities from Coal Oil Point, Santa Barbara, California, USA - Santa Barbara Oil Seep Sample 6 (SPAdes)... | ecosystem: Environmental > Aquatic > Marine... | reverse complement strand
CCGACCGGCAATTTGGACGGCACAACTGGCGATCAGATCATTGAGCTGATGTTTGACCTACACGACAAACGCGGCACGACACTTGTGCTGATTACCCATGACACCCACTTGGCGGAAGCTTGTGACCGGGTGGTCCGTTTGAAAGATGGGCTGATCGATAGCATTGAGCCGGGCCGTCGTGCTTCCAACCGGACGGCTGCTCAATGAGTGGTCGCAATCCACCCTTGTCTCTCGCATTGACGTTTGCGCGCCGTGAACTTCGCGGTGGCTTAAAAGGGTTTCGCGTTTTTCTCGCGTGCCTCACGCTCGGCGTTGCGGCCATTGCAGCTGTTGGTTCCGTGTCCTCTGCGCTCGTGGAAGGTCTCTCCCAAGAGGGGCAAACCATTTTGGGCGGCGATGTGGATCTTCGCCTGGTGCACAGAGAAGTGGGAGCCGAAGAGCTTCAGTTCATCTCGCAAGGTGCAGATGTGTCTCAATCCGCTGAGATGCGGGCGATGGCCGCGTCCCACAAAACCGATCAACGCACTCTTGTTGAGCTGAAAAGTGTGGATGCCTTCTATCCGCTTTATGGCGCCATTGCCTTGTCGCCAACCATGGATTTGGCCTCCGCTCTAGAGAGGCGCGAGGGTGTGTGGGGCACGGCCGTTGAGCCCGCGCTGATCGACCGGCTCGGAGTTGATGTTGGCGATGTGCTGAAAGTTGGCAATATCGATGTGCAAATTCGCAGCATCATTGAGCGGGAGCCAGACCGGGTTGCCGGTGGTTTTGCATTGGGGCCACGGCTTTTTCTGAGCGATGAGGCAATGACTGAGACGGGTCTCATTCGGTTGGGATCGCTGGTCAACTATCACTACCGGGTGCGCTTGCCAGAAGATCAAAGGTTGAACGCTGATGTCGCCGCATGGGTTGATGGCGTGCGGACGCAATTCCCGGATGCAGGATGGCGCATTCAGGACCGTTCTGACAGCGCGCCGGGTGTGCGTCGTTTCGTTGAACGGGTTGCCCTCTTTTTGACACTGGTTGGTTTGACAGCGCTTGTTGTTGGCGGTGTGGGTGTTGGCAATGCGGTGAATTCCTACCTCGACACCAAACGTGAGGTTATTGCGACATTCAAATGCATTGGCGCGCCGGGTGGCTTTATCTTCAATGTCTACCTCATTCAGGTGATGGTGCTGGCATTGGTCGGTGTTGCCATGGGGCTGGTGCTTGGCGGTGTAACGCCTTTCCTTGTGCAATGGGCGATTGAAGACATGTTGCCGATCCCCGCACGCTTTGCGCTTTATCCAGCACCGCTGGTGTTGGCGGCGGGTTACGGTGTGCTGGCTGCTCTGGCATTTGCCATCTGGCCGTTGGCACGGGCGCGGGAAATTTCGGCAACGGGTCTCTTTCGTGACCTAGTGTCGCCTACGCGAGCACTTCCGCGCAAAGGATATATCGTGGCGATGGTTGCAGCCCTGTTGGCTTTGGCTGGCCTTGCCATCGGGTTGGCCGACCGTGCTGACTTTGCCTTTTGGTTTATCGTTGGGGCCTTGTTGAGCTTTGTTGTTTTACGCTTTACCGCGACCGGCCTTATGGCGCTGGCGCGGCGTGCTCCGCGCTTCAAAAGCCCTGAGTTGCGTCTTGCGCTTTCTAATCTTCATCGTCCGGGTGCGGCGACTGCCAGTGTTGTCTTGTCCCTTGGGCTGGGGCTAACGCTCTTGGTGACGATCTCGCTGATTGATGGAAACTTATCGCAGCAGATCAATGGGGAGTTGCCGGACCGTGCTCCGTCCTTCTTCTTTGTAGATATCGGACCTGATCAAGTTGATGGTTTTGAAGCTATTGTAAACGGCATGGAAGGTGTGCGTGGACTTAACCGCGTACCGATGCTGCGCGGGCGGGTCATGTCGGTTTCCGGTGTTGCCGCCAAGGACATCACCCCCTCGCCAGATGTTGCCTGGATGTTGCAAGGGGATCGGGGCATCACTTATGCCGCAGAACTTCCTGCGGGATCTGAACTCATACAAGGCAAATGGTGGGACGTAGCCGCGGACGACGGGTCGCTGATTTCCATTACTGAAGAAATGGCCCAGGGCTTTGATATCAATTTGGGCGATGAGATCACGGTCAATGTGTTGGGTCGTAACATCACGGCCACTGTTGCCAACACACGCAATGTTGATTGGGGCAATGTTGGCATCAATTTCATTTTTGTGTTTTCGCCCGCAGCCCTTCAAGGGGCGCCGCACACGAACCTGGCGACTTTGGTGATGGATGAGGCTGGCGAACTTGATTTGCAGCGCGCTGTGTCCAAGGCCTACCCCAACATCACGATTGTACGGGTGAAAGAGGCGTTGGAGGCGGTGAACAAATTGCTCGAAGATTTTGCTCTGGCCGTGCGGGCGACTTCGGTCGTGACATTGGCTTCCGGTATTATTGTGCTGGCTGGTGCGATGGCGGCCGGGCACAGGCGGCGGGTTTATGATGCTGTTGTATTGAAGGTTCTGGGCGCGACACGCCGCAAGATCCTGAAAGCCTATATTTGGGAATATGCCCTCTTAGGGTTAGGGACGGCACTTGTGGCGGCATTGGCGGGCACGATTTCTGCTTGGCTGGTCATCACTCAGGTGATGGAAGCACCCTGGTCATTTTTGCCAATAACATTGGGCGTTACGGTGGTAGCGGCGACATTGGTAACCGTGTCTCTCGGCCTTATTGGCACTTGGAATGCGCTATCTGCCAAGGCGGCGCCTGTGCTGCGTGCCCAGTAATTGCCGCAATTCTGCAATAAGTCCTTAATATTGTTAAGGTTTCGTCATCTAAAATCGGTCAGCTAGCGCTTGAAATCGCGTGAGAAAACACCGATATTCACTACAGAATTGTCGATCAAAAGGATCAACTGATTATGGCTGAATTTGACCAACAACGGATGCAAGCAGGCGCTGGTGCCCAGGTTGCGGACATTGATGAGGGGCTGCGCGCCCATATGCTGCGCGTCTACAACTACATGTCTGCTGCACTCGTCATCACAGGTGTTGTGGCTTATTTCGCGGCTGCGTCGGGTATTTATGTTGCGTTGGCCGCGACACCGCTTATTTGGGTGGTGATGCTGGCCCCCTTGGGCCTCGTCTTCTTCTTGTCAGCGCGCATCAATAAAATGAGTGCTGCTGCTGCCCAGACGACATTTTGGATTTATTCCGCGCTGATGGGCTTATCGCTCTCCTTTGTCTTCCTCGCCTATACAGGCGAAAGCGTCGTAACGACGTTCTTTGTGACGGCGGCGGCTTTTGGTTCACTCAGCCTCTATGGCTACACAACCAAGCGTGACCTGTCCGGCATGGGCTCGTTCATGGTGATGGGTCTGTTCGGTATCATCATCGCATCGGTGGTGAATATCTTCCTGGCAAGCTCAGCGCTTCACTTTGCCATCTCAGTGATCGGTATTCTGGTGTTTGCTGGCCTCACCGCCTGGGATACGCAAGATATTAAGAACATGTACTTTGAAGGCGATCATGCCGACACAGGTACTAAGAAAGCTGTGATGGGCGCGCTTCGTCTCTATCTCGACTTCGTCAACATGTTCTTGTTTATGTTGCAATTCCTCGGCAACCGCGAATAAAAGAAGCCTGTTTGACACGCGATTAACCCCGGCCTCAGAGATTGAGCGCCGGGGTTTTCTTTTGGCTAATCGCTTTGCGGCGCTCAGCCCATTTTGCGTATAGGAAGGCTGCCGTTGTGAGCAACGCAAAGATGCCCCCGATGAAATAGAGCTGATCGGGCTGAACCATATATTCATAGTAGAAAATGAACGACGTTCCTGCGAACAATGTCGTGAATGCTGCGATTGTGATGGTGGTGTTGGACTTAGTTTTTTTGCGAATTCTGAAATTCGCAAAAGCCATCAACATTGAAACAAGCAGGAATGTGACGCTGCCAAACTCAAGAATTACGCGCAGGTTTCCCGCAAGTACCAAGGTGAAGGCCAGTCCGCACATTGCCAGGATGGCATTTGCCGGGATGTTGCCTTTGCGGCGTGCCAGGAGGTCCGGCAGATACCCGTCACGGGCGATGGCGGCCATCTGACGAGAGGCGCCAAACACGGTGCCGCTTATCGCGCTGCTTGTTGCCAAGAGCGCGCCAAGGATCACGAGATCAGTACCCCAATGCCCAAGCACACCGCCTGCGCCAGATGCGAGGGCATATTCTTCATCGCGAATGATGTCGTCAAATGGAATGGCCAGAATGGCCCCCAGCGCGATTACCACATAGATCAAGATCGCGAGCCCTATGGCAGAATAGATTGCTCTTGGTATGTTTTTGTCGGGTGCCTCCATCTCATTGACCGCATTGATGACCAATTGAAAGCCTTCATAGGCGACAAATGTCAGCGCTGCGACGATCAGAATATCAAAAGGCGAGGTGTCAGCATTGTTAATATAAAGCTGGGGCAACGTTGTTTGACTGTTGTTGATCAGAATGAATGAAATGACCATAAGGATTGCGAGTTTGGAATAGACCATGAGGTCTTCTATCTTTCCCATGCCTTTCACACTCCAGATGTTCACCAGCATGAAAAAGCCAATCACAGCACCAGCTACGAGTTTTCGCGCAATTTCGCTGTCTGCATAATCCGAATTGCTCAGTGCATAAGACGAGAAAGTGTAGGCATAGAGGGCCAATGTAGAGATGTACCCAAAGACGACCCACCAGCCGATGAGGGACGCGGCAAAGGGGGAGGCGGGAAATGTCTTTTTGAAAAACGCATAGGTTGCCCCTTCGTCTTTGTAGTAAGTCCCTAGCTTTATGTAGGAGTAGGCAGCGAGGCCTGCGACAAGCCCGCCCAGGGCAATGGCGAGCGGCGTGAAAACGCCGACCATAGCGACCGAAATGCCCAACACAGTGAAAATGCCGCCTCCGACCATGCCTCCTAGTGCAATAGCAATGAGTTCTGGGAGACCCAGCGCTTTACCTCGCTTGCGATGAATCCCGTTCAGATAGTGCTTTAGCGACGGCATGGCGTGAGCATCCCTGTTGGCAGTTCCTATTTTGGTGCACGAGGCGTAGCATTTTTCGACGAGGCCGTTGATCAATCGACGATGCGCAGTGTCCGTTTTTCAAACAATTTTAGGACCTGGGCCAAATTGTGCCCACGTTTCAAAATCGCGCCATTGGCGCCAACGATTTGATAGGCGCCCTGTTTGCGCGCCAGATGTGGGTGTTTTTCAATTCTGTAAAGAGGAACTTCGCTTGACCTTCTGAAAACAGAAAAAATAGCCCGGTCTTTTGCCATGTCTATGGCGTAGTCGCGCCACTCTGCCGCTGCGACTTTGTGGCCATAGACACGCAGGATAGCGTCCAACTCGCGTCGATGCCATGAGACTTCTTCTGTGGATGCCTTTGCCCCGCCTACCAGATAGCCATTTCCCACAATAGTGAGGGTGTTGTTTGTTGCTCTTGCAGGGATTGTGCTGATTGTCTTGCTCATCTTCCAAATGATCGCGCGGCAAAAGCTGAAAGACAAGGCCCGTCTGTCAAAAACGATATGATGAGAGGTCGCAGAGGTTTTTCAAAAATAGTCAAAAAATCACAATCTCGCCTCTTTTCAGCCCCGGGTTGGTCACAAGCGGCTCCTATCTTTCAATTGTTGCCTCAACGGCCCGGTCTTGAACCTCTCCGGTTCTTTCAGCCCCCCAGCCCCCCGGATTATTTGGGGCCGGGCCACATCTTCCCTGATCCCGCCAATCCCCCCCCGGCGGTTTGGGACAAAAGGCAACCGATGCGAAGGGTGATGCTTAGCGGCTCACCCTTTTTTCGTGCGCGTGTTTCAAATTCTGACAAACTTTGCGGCAGGACGTCCTACACTCAGGCCATCCAAATTGACGAGGCACTAAGGGGGGAAGTATGCGTCTTCAAAACAGGGTGGCGATTGTCACAGGGGCAGCGAGCGGTATCGGCCGCGCTACAGCTGAATTGTTTGCCAGAGAGGGTGCTAATGTACTGGCCGTTGACCTTCAACCCTTTATGCTTGATCACGGCAATATTCAGAGACTCGATCAGGATGTAAGCACTGACAATGCAGCGTCGGCTATTGTCGGGCGTGCGGTTGAGTGTTTTGGCCAGTTGGACATTTTGATGAACAACGCTGGCGTTGGCGGGGGCGGACCGGCGGAAAGCCTGCCGGATGAAATTTGGGATAAAACCCTTGCCGTGAATGTGACCGCGCACTTTAAATTGGCGAAAGCGGCTATCCCTCATCTTAGAAAGAGTGAGGCGGGACGAATTATTAACGTGGCGTCGGTTATGGCTGAGGGCACGGATTATGGTCTTGCCGCCTATAGCGCATCGAAAGCCGGTGTTGCAGGCCTTACGCGCAATCTAGCGCTGGAGCTTGGTCGCGACGGCATCACGGCGAACTATATTTTGCCGGGCGCCATTCAAACGGGCATGACCGCTAATTTTGATGATCCAAAAATTGCGGAGATCTGGGCGAAGAAATCGCCTCTGAAGCGTCTAGGTCAGCCGATCGACATTGCGCGTGGTGCCTTGTTTTTGGCATCAGACGAGGGCGGCTTTGTTACGGGACATGGGTTGAACCTGGATGGTGGCTTAATGCTGCGTGTCTGATGGTGATGAGGGGCGCGTTTTGATCGTCCCTCGTTAAGCCTTTGGTCTATTTGCCAAAATGACGGATTGTTCACGTGGCACCCTCTTGTTTGGGGGGGCAACAAAATGCCATAAATAAGCAGGGCAGGCGGGCACAAGACCTGCGATATTAAAGCCCTTGTTGGGAGAGCACGTCATTAGCGGATCAGAGCAAACGTCAAAATCAGCCCCTATGCCAGCCCCTATGATTGAAATAGACGGGTTGGTGAAAAACTTTGGTCCCTTTACAGCCGTGGACGGAATTAGTTTTACGGTTGCGCGTGGGGAGGTGCTTGGTTTTCTCGGGCCCAATGGTGCGGGCAAATCGACAACCATGAAGATGGTCACGGGCTTTCTGGCGCCGACGTCTGGTCACATCAGCGTCTGTGGTCATGTTGTCGGGCCTGATACGCTGGCCGCTCAACGTATGATCGGCTATCTGCCTGAGGGCGCGCCGGCCTATGCCGACATGACGCCGCATCAGTTTTTACGTTTCATTGCAGAAGTGCGCGGCCTGAAAGGGCCTGCTGCCGAAGCTGCCATTGCACGCAGCGTTGATCGTACCGAGATTGGCGCAGTGATGGAGCAGCCGATTGAAACTCTGTCAAAAGGGTTCCGCCGTCGCGTGGGGCTTGCGCAGTCCATTTTGCATGATCCGCCTGTGTTGATCATGGATGAGCCGACGGACGGTCTTGACCCAAACCAGAAATTTGCGGTGCGTAAGCTAATCGCTGAAATGGCACCTACAAAAGCGATCATCATTTCGACCCATATTTTGGAAGAGGTGGATGCCATTTGTTCGCGTGCTTTGATCATTGATCGCGGACGCATTGTGGCTGACGGCACACCGGCGGCACTCACGGCACGGTCGCGTTACCATAACGCGGTGACGTTGACGCTGGATGCAAAACAAGCGGATGCGGCGCGGGCGAAGCTTGGCGACCTGCAAGGTGTGGCCTCAGTTGAAGAGAGCGGACGCGGTGCTGATTATTCTTTCACTTTGTTTTCTGCATCTGCGGGTGAAGCTGACACAAGCCTTGTTGACCGGGTCGGCAGTCTTGCGCGGGCGCAAGCATGGGATGTGCGCACGCTTTACGGCGAACCGGGACGCTTGGATGAAGTGTTCCGATCACTCACACGGCCAGATACAGATGGGGAGCTTTCCTCATGAGGGAAACACTAGCGATCTTCAAACGTGAGTTGGCGGGCTACTTTGCGACACCACTTGCCTTTGTCTTCATGATTATCTTCTTGTTCTGCGTGGGTGGTTTCACCTTTTATTTGGGCGGTCACTTTGAAGGTGGGCAAGCAAATCTGAAGGGCTTCTTTCAATTTCATCCCTGGCTCTACCTCTTTTTGATCCCGGCGATTGCGATGCGCCTGTGGGCAGAAGAGCGCAGGGCGGGCACGATTGAACTTCTTCTCTCGCTTCCCATTCCGCTGTGGTCCGCCGTGCTTGGTAAGTTCCTGGCAGCTTGGGTGTTTGCCGGATTGTCGCTTTCGCTGACCTTTCCAATGTGGCTCACAGTTTCCTATTTGGGTGACCCGGACCACGGTGTGATTTTGGCGGGCTACGTTGGGTCATTCTTCCTGGCGGGCGCTTACCTTGCCATCGGGTCCTGCATCTCAGCCACTACGCGCAATCAGGTCATCGCCTTTGTGGTGAGTGTCGCTGTTTGTTTCCTATTCACGGTCTCGGGCCTTCCCATCGTGACGGACTTCGTGGCGGTTTGGGCGCCACAGGCAGTGCTCACAACCATCGCGTCCTTTAGTTTTCTCACACATTTTGAGGCGATCACCGAGGGTGTGATTGATTTGCGTGACATTATCTACTTCACATCGTTGATCGGTGTGTGGCTTGTTGCATGCGGCATTGTTGTCGATATGAAAAAGGCGGGTTGAAGCACATGGACACGCAAATTTCACGTCGCGCCATTTCGATTGCCACGCTGGTTCTGCTGGCTGTGTTTTTCGTCGCGGTTAATCTGTTTTCCAATATTTCGTTTCGCACAAGCCGGATTGACCTGACGGAAAATTCTTTGTTCACGCTCTCTGATGGCACACGCAACATGCTGTTGCAGTTGGAAGAGCCTGTCACGCTGCGGTTCTTCTTTTCAGAAAGCCTTGCCACTGACTTCCCACGCATCCGTACTTATGCGGGTCGTGTGCGTGATGTGCTTGAGGAAATGCGCAGCTATTCAAATGGCAATCTTATTCTCGAAGTGATTGACCCGGAGCCGTTCTCTGAACAAGAAGATCGCGCCATGTCTTTGGGCCTCAAAGGCGCGCCAACGACAGAAGGCGAGATCATCTATTTCGGTCTTGCGGGAACGAATTTGGTCGATGGGATCGAAGCCATTCCGTTTTTCACCGACGAGCGCGAAGAGTATCTTGAGTATGATATTGCCCGTGTTGTGCAAAATCTGATGCGGCCAGAAAAACCAATTCTGGGCATTGTGACAAACCTTCCCTTGGATACGGGCGCTGGTGGCTTGATGGCTGCCATGCGCGGCGAAAGCCAATCCTTCATGCTCTACAATGAGTTGTTGGACCGCTTTACGCTTGAGTTTCTGGAACAGGACTTCGACCGGGTGCCAAACTCGGTGAGCGTGTTGATGGTCGCTCATCCAAAACCGCTCGATGCACAGACGCTTTACGCAATTGATCAATTCATGTTGCGCGGTGGACGTGCCCTTATCTTCCTTGATCCACACTCAGAAGTGAGCCTGACGTCTGGTGCAAACGGGCAGCCAGTGCAGGGGTATACGGAAGCGTCCAGCCTCGACAGTCTGATGAAAAGCTGGGGTGTTGATCTCGATCCAACTCAGGTGATCGGTGACCGTGGGAATGCGCAGCGCGTGCAGGCAGGATTTGATGCACGGCGTCAAATGTCTGATTACATCGTGTGGTTGGCCCTTGGTGCTGATGACATGAACCGGGAAGATGTTGTTACAGCCAATATTGATCGTCTTAATCTTGGCACGGTTGGCCACCTTGTGCCTCGTGCAGATGCAACGACGGTCTTCACGCCCGTTATGAGTTCATCAGCAGATGCCATGTTGCTCGACCTGGAGTTTGTGAAAACCGGGCCGACGCCAGATGCGCTGCTTCGCCAGTTTGAGCCGACGGGTGAGCGTTATGTTGTTGCTGCGCGTGTGGCTGGACCGCTCGTTTCCTCTTTTCCTGATGGTGCGCCTGCTGTCGAAGAAAATGGCGGGCTGCCTGTTTCCGTCGAGGGCCCTGGTCCTCATTTGGAACGCTCAACAGAAGACGCCAACATTATCATTGTGGCGGATTCTGAAATTTTTGATGATCGTTTCTGGGTGCAAACACAAAGCTATCTGGGGGAGCGGATTGCTCAACCCATTGCTGACAATGCGACATTCATTTTGAACGCGGTCGACAATCTGATGGGGTCCAATGATCTGATTTCATTGCGGGCGCGTGAAAAATCAGACCGGCCATTCCTTGTGGTTGATGCGCTGCGCCGGGAAGCGGAAACGAATTACCTCACTCAGGAAGAAGAGCTTCAAGCAAAAATAGCTGAAACGGAAAGCCGTTTGGCAACATTGCAGACACGTGCCCCTGCGGGTGCTGACCCTTCCGAGTTTCTGTCGGAAACGGAAGCAGATGAGATCCGTCAGTTCCGCGCCGAGCTTGGCCAAAGTCGCGCAGCCCTTCGTGAAGTGCAGCGCAACTTGCGTCGTGGCATTGATGATCTTGGGTCCCGCGTGCGGTTTATTAATGTGGCATTGGTTCCACTGCTTATTGGTGCCCTAGCCCTCGTACTTGCGTTCTTCCGGTCTAAGCGCCGCAAGGCCCGCGTTGGAATGGGAAGACAGTAGGATGGCCGGCATGAATAATCTTCTTCGTACCTCGGGTCCGTTGCGCAATTTGATATTGCTCAGCGGTGTGACATTGTTTTTCTGTGTGGCGGCGGCTGTCGTCCTGTCGACACAGCGTGAGGCAACCGCCATTAAATTTGAGCCGGAACCGTTTTTCCCGGGTCTGGCTGAACGAGTGAACCAGGCAACGCAACTGGTCTATACGGCTGGACTTGGCATGCAGGGCACGGCCAACATTACCTTGGAGCGGGGCGATGATGGTGTGTGGCGTGTTGCTCAGCGTGAGGGCTATCCTGCTAAAGGGGATAAGGTTCGTAAAACCATTCTGGGACTGACGGAACTTGAAGCCTTTGAGCCGCGCACGCGCAATCCAGAATGGCACCGCAATCTGGGACTCTTGGAGCCTGAAAAATTAGGCAGTGCGGTTCGAGTGCAATTGTTTGCTGCTGATGGCACTGAGCTTGCCAGCCTGCTTGCGGGCGAAGTGGTTGAGTCCACAACAGATATTCAAGGTCGTGGTTTTGTCTATGTTCGCCGCGATGGGGAGGATCAAACGTGGCTAGCACGGGGTTCTGTGTCGCTCGACAAAGATGTGGCCAATTGGCTTGAGAATGAGGTTCCTTCGATTCCGCTGGCTAATACACGCCGGGTAACCCTTTGGGCGGGCTCTGAGACACCCGCGATCCTGTCGCGCACATCGCCTGACCACACGAATTTTGTCATTGAAAATGTGCCTGAGGGATCTGTCACGCGCGGCGCACCGATTGTGAACGCGAGTGCGACGGCGTTTTCTGGTTTTGCGTTTGAGGATGCCGTTCCAGCTGCCTCATTGCTTTTCCCGGAGCCACCTGTGGCCGTGGTCGAAACGTTTGACGGTATGAAGCTCACCATCACAATGACCGGTGCTGGCAATGCCATGTGGGCCAAGTTTGCGGCTGAAGCGGATTATGATGCGCTTAGCGAAGAGAGTGCAGATGACGAACGGACCGCACTTGATGCGAAGGTTGCAGATATCAACACGCGTTTTGGCGAGTGGGCTTATAAGTTTGAGCAGAACTTGGGCTTGCGTCTGACGCAAACGATGGATGAGTTGACGCGGCCAGTTGCAGCTCCCGCTTCTCCCACCGCTCCATAGAGGTCTTTAGAGGCTGGTCATATCCAGCACAGCGGCGCCGAGGATCTGTCCGTTGCCGTCCTCTTGCAGGATTGCGGCGCATCCATCATAGCCTTGGGCGATGAGGGAGGCCTTTGGCAGGGTCAGAGTAAGCTCGCCGCCCTTCCACATGCCGATGGGGGTCATTTCCTTGACGACATTCACATAAGTGACCGTCTCGCCCGCATTCTCGCCGCGTTTGATCTCCACAGGCGTTTCGCGCACATAGCGTACCAGCCAAAGCGTTGCTTCCGTCGCTGTGGCATCAGCACCGACATCGATTGTGACCGTGTTGCCATCGTGAGCGAACGCGATGGGAACGTCGTGATCTTTCATCTCATTGCGCAGTTCAATGGCCCGGGTGACATGGCCCTCGCGTGAGCCGACGGCGTCGGTGACGCCATCGATCACCATTTGTGGAGTGTAGACACTGCGTCCGCCAAGCCGTTCAACGTAGTTGCGTTGGCGTTCTGAAAAGGCAGGTTGTGCCAGCGTGTCGCGCCAGCCGAGATAATCCCAAATATTAACGGGCATAGAGAGCGCTAGTACATCGTCGCGTTTGGCCAGTTCAAGCAGCAGCGCGTCAGCTGGTGGGCAAGACGAACAGCCCTGGCTCGTGAACAGCTCAACAACGACTGGGCGATCAGCAAGCGCGGGAGACAAGGCAAATGTGCTCAAGGCGAGCGCTACGGGAATGGTGAGGCGATGTTTCATGAAATGAACATAGGAAGTGTGACGGGGCGGTGCGAGTAAACTTGCAGTGACAGGAATGTGATTGACCGCTCCGTGGGGTAGGCACAAAAAAACGGGGCCCCGAAAGACCCCGTTTTCTCCAGCATATCTGCTGTTTATCAGTCGGCTGCGAGGCCGCGCAACACATAGTGAAGAATGCCGCCATTGGCGTAATAATCCACTTCATCCTGCGTATCGATGCGGCAGGTGAGCTGCACTTTCTTAACCGTGCCATCTGTGAATGTGATGGTGGCTGTTACTTCATCACGCGGTTTGATGTCGGACAGGCCATCGATAGACACTGTTTCGGAGCCATCAAGGCCAAGTCCTGCCCAGCTTTCACCGGCTTTGAACTGCAATGGGGCGACGCCCATGCCGATCAAGTTTGACCTGTGAATACGCTCAAAGCTTTCCGCAATCACGGCTTTCACACCCAAAAGCATTGTGCCCTTTGCTGCCCAGTCACGGCTTGAGCCTGTGCCATATTCCTTACCAGCGAAGACAACAAGCGGGGTGCCCCGTTTCTTGTATTCCATGCAAGCGTCGTAGATCGGCATTTCCGTGCCTTCAGGTTGCAGCTTCGTAACGCCGCCTTCTGTGCCCGGAACCATCTGGTTTTTGATGCGGATGTTGGCGAATGTGCCGCGCATCATGACCTGATGGTTGCCACGACGTGAGCCGTAGGAGTTGAAGTCCTGCGCACCCACCTGATGTCGGGTGAGGTATGATCCTGCAGGGCTCTGCGCCTGGATCGAACCGGCCGGTGAAATGTGGTCGGTTGTGATTGAGTCTGCGAACAGACCCATGATGCGCGCACCATCGACATTTTCCAGTGGTGCAGGCGTCTCGTTCAGCTCAACAAAATATGGCGGGTTTTGCACATAGGTGCTGTCATCATTCCAATCATAGGTTTTACCCTTGGATGTTTTGATGGCCTGCCAGTTTTTGTCGCCTTTGAAGACGTCAGCATAGCGTTTGCGGAACATGGCTGGTGTTACGCATTTGCGTACGGTGTCCGCAATTTCCTTGTTGGATGGCCAGATGTCTTTCAGGAAGACGTCTTTGCCATTTTTGCCTTTGCCAATTGGCTCATTGGTCAGGTCTTTGGTGACTGTACCGGCGAGGGCGTAAGCAACAACCAGTGGTGGTGAAGCCAGATAGTTGGTGCGCACATCCTGGCTAACACGACCTTCAAAGTTCCGGTTGCCAGAAAGCACAGACGAGACAACAAGGTCATTGTCTGCAATCGACTTGGAAATGGCAGCAGGCAATGGACCGGAGTTCCCGATGCAAGTTGTGCAACCATAGCCAACCAGATCAAAGCCCAGAGCATCCAGATCTTTTGAAAGGCCGGCTTTGTTCAGATATTCAGTCACAACTTGTGAGCCAGGGGCGAGAGATGTTTTTACCCAGGGTTTCACCTGAAGCCCAAGTGCGCGTGCTTTGCGGGCCACGAGGCCAGCGGCCACAAGAACACTTGGGTTAGAGGTGTTGGTGCACGATGTGATCGCAGCGATGGTCACATCGCCATGGCCGATTGTGTACTCTTCATCTTCCACTTCAAAGCGTGTGTCAGCTTCAGCTGCTTTGCCATACTCGTTGGCGAGTGTGTCAGCAAAACTTGCTGCCAGATCCGTCAGGTCAACCCGGTCTTGTGGGCGTTTGGGACCCGCGAGAGCTGGAACCACTTCGTCGAGGTTCAGTTCAAGCGTGTCTGTGAAGACAGGATCAGGTGTTTTGCTGTCACGGAAGAGGCCTTGTGCCTTGGCATAAGCTTCGACCAGATCAACGCGGGCTTTGTCACGACCCGTTGCACGCAGATATTTGATCATTTCTGCATCAACCGGGAAGAAGCCGCATGTTGCACCATATTCTGGTGCCATGTTGGCAATGGTTGCTTTGTCTTCCAGCGATAGGTGGTCGAGGCCACCGCCGAAATATTCGACGAACTTGCCAACTACTCCACGTTCGCGCAGCATTTCAACAACCTTGAGCACAAGGTCAGTGGCGGTGAGGCCCTCTTTCAGTTTGCCTTTGAGCTTAAAGCCAACCACTTCAGGGATCATCATTGTCACAGGCTGACCAAGCATGGCCGCTTCTGCTTCAATGCCACCAACACCCCAACCAAGAACGGACAGGCCGTTGATCATGGTTGTGTGGCTGTCTGTCCCAACGCATGTGTCGGGATAAGCCATCTCGATGTTTTTGTTAGCCCCGTCTTTTTCTGTGCGTGTCCACACAGCCTGGGCCAAATATTCCAGGTTCACCTGGTGGCAGATGCCGGTCCCGGGAGGTACGACGCGGAAATTGTCAAAGGCTTGTGAGCCCCAACGCAGGAATTCATAGCGTTCCTGATTGCGCTCATACTCAAGATCAACATTTTCTTTGAACGCTGTTTTGGTGCCGAACTTGTCAACCATCACAGAGTGGTCAATCACGAGATCAACGGGAACCTGTGGGTTGATGCGTTCTGCGTCGCCACCGAGTTTGGCAACGGCGTTGCGCATGGCAGCAAGGTCAACGACAGCAGGAACGCCGGTGAAATCCTGCATCAGCACGCGGGCTGGGCGGTAAGCGATTTCACGGGTGGATGTGCGTGTGTCGAGCCAGCCTTTAACCGCTTTCACGTCGTCGGCGGTTACAGTGCGACCGTCTTCAAAACGCAGCAGGTTTTCCAGCAGAACTTTCAAGCTGAAAGGAAGGCGGGAAATGCCGTTCAGGCCATTTGCTTCGGCTTTTTTCAGATCATAGTAGGCGTAGTTCTTGGTACCGACTTTGAGATTTGAATAAGCGTCAAAGCTGTTGGCGCCTAGTGCGTTCAAAGGCACAGCGCGCTTTGTAGGCGCTTTTTTAGCCGAAGTTTTTTTAGCTGGTGCTTTTGTGGCAGCTTTTTTAGCGGCTGCCTTTTTAGCAGTCGTTTTCTTGATCGGTGCTTTTTTCTTCACCGGCGTCTTTTTCTTGGCGGCTTTTTTTGCAGCTTTTTTCTTAGCTACTTTTTTCTTCGGCTGCACTTTCGTGGCGGTCTTCTTTTTTGCAGCCTTTTTGGCAACCTTCTTTTTGGCTGCCTTGCGGGCGGGCGTCTTTTTCTTCGCGGGTGTTTTTTTCTTGGCAGCTTTTTTGGCTACCTTTTTCTTAGCTACTTTTTTTGCAGCTTTCTTTTTCGCTGGCGATTTTTTCTTAGCAGAGGCTTTTGCCGTACCTTTTTTCTTCGCTGCCTTTTTGGCGACTTTCTTAGCTGCAGGCTTTTTCTTTACCGCTGCCTTTTTCTTGGTCGCTGTCTTTTTCTTTTTTGCCGGAGCCTTGGCCATGATCGGCTCTCCTTGAATAGTGTGGGTGTCGCGTCAATAGACGCGCCCGCGCCAATCGACGCGCGGACTATAGTCAGAAACATTTCTCAATGCTATGGCCGAAGACGTGCAATATGACGGATAATGAGCAAAATTTTTAAAGGCTGTTTGCAATACGCGAGGGCCACTTGAGAACGGGTTGCGATATGAGCGTTACAATCGAAAAAAACGGTGCTGTTACCACAGTGATTTTGGATCGTGTTGAGGTGCGAAATGCCGTTGACCGTGACACTGCTGAAGCATTGGCTGCTGCTTTTTTTGCATTTGAAAATGATGCATCCGCGTCCGTGGCGGTTTTCGTTGGTGCACATGGTACTTTTTGCGCTGGCGCAGACCTGAAAGCGGTTTCGCAGGGCGGCGGCAATAAGGTGGTACCTGTTTCAACAGGTCAGGACTTTGATCGGTTAGGCGATGATGGCCCGATGGGCCCCTCCCGTATGCTGCTCTCAAAACCCGTGATTGCGGCGGTTTCAGGCCATGCGGTTGCTGGCGGGCTTGAATTGGCACTGTGGTGCGATATGCGTGTGATGGAAGACGATGCTGTGATGGGTGTTTTTTGCCGTCGGTGGGGAGTGCCTTTGGTTGATGGAGGAACAGTACGCTTGCCGCGGCTTATTGGTCATGCGCGTGCGATGGACTTAATCTTGACGGGGCGTCCTGTTCACGCAGATGAAGCGCTTTTGTTTGGGTTGGTCAATCGGGTTGTGGCCAAAGGGGACGCGCGGGCTGCGGCAGAAGCTCTTGCGGAGAACATGGCGCGATTTCCACAAAATTGCTTACGAAATGACAGGCTTTCGGCTTATGAACAGTGGGATCTGCCGTATGATCAGGCGATGGCGAATGAAACACGGCGGGGGCGGGATGTCTTGTCATCAGGCGAGACGCTAAAAGGTGCCACACGTTTTGCAGAAGGTAAGGGCCGGGGCGGCAATTTTGACGACATCTAGCAAATCACATAATGGGACACACGCGTATCCAACCTTGCAGCTAACAGCGGACGGCCTTGCGTGTGTCCGTGGTGGACGACCTGTGTTCCGAGACCTCTCATTTACGGTGAACTCCGGTGAAATGTTGACCCTTGTGGGACCCAACGGCTCGGGAAAATCAAGCATGCTGCGGCAGGTGGCCGGGTTATTGGATGTTGAAGATGGGGCTATTGCTTTGTCAGGTGACAGCGAAGACGACGCCAGCATCTCGACACAGGCGCTTTATGCTGGCCATTTGGATGCGGTGAAAGCGCCGCTTACTGTACGTGAGAACGTAGACTTTTGGGCTGATTTTTATGGCAGTTCCAAGGGTCACGTTCAACGCGCCTTGGATGGATTTGGATTGGGGCGGCTCAGCACTTTGCCTGCCGATGTCTTGTCTGCCGGGCAAAAAAAACGCTTGGGGCTTGCGCGCCTGCTGATCGCAGATCGTCCATTGTGGCTGCTTGATGAGCCCACCGTCTCCCTCGATACAGCATCTATTAAAGTTCTAGGGGTTTTGATGGCAGCGCATTTGGCACGCGGCGGCCTTATTCTGGCTGCCACTCACGTTGATCTGGGAATTGAGGGTGCTCGCCAACTTGAGTTTGGAGGGCGGGGCGCATGATGGCTTTTTTAGCGCTCATAACGCGTGAAGTGCGGCTGGCCGTGCGTGTTGGCGGGGGCGGCGGCATGGCCGTCTTCTTTTTCCTCATCACCATTTCCATTGTGCCTCTGGGTATTGGGCCAGACCTCAACCTATTGAGCCGTATTGCGCCTGGTATGCTGTGGGTGGCGCTTCTTTTATCTGCGCTTTTGACCCTCGACAGGCTTTTTCAGGGCGATCAAGAAGATGGCACGCTGGATCATTTGTTGATGGGCACTATGCCGCTGGAATTGATTGTGCTCGCCAAAGGGATCGCTCATTGGCTGACCACGGGCGTGCCGTTGATCGTTGCGGCACCTGTTTTGGGGCTTCTGCTCAATCTGCCGATTGAGGGCATGGGCCCCATGATGTTTGCTATGTCGGTGGGGTCGCCAGCCTTATCGCTCCTGGGCGCGGTGGGGGCTGCGCTTGCGGTGGGGGTGAAGCGCGGCGGATTGCTTATTTCCTTATTGGTTCTGCCGTTTTATGTGCCGGTCCTGATTTTTGGTGTCAGCGCCACACGGGCGGCGTTGATAGCGGTGCCCGGTGATATGGAGGGACGCTCTCTGATGTTGCTAGGCGCTGTTACATTAACCTCCTTTGTAGTGGGTCCGGTGGCCGGTGCGGCAGCCCTTCGGGCGAACGTCAATTGAGCGGATACGTAAACCAGTGCATGGAAATGCGTCAGATTGCCCTTCGACCACGTCTTGTGATCGCTCAGTACACAGGTTACATCAGAGCATCATGACTTGGTCCATTCATACATTCGCAAGCCCAACACGCTTCATGGCATTCTCGAGCATTGTGCTGCCCTATGTTTGGGCGGCTGCCATCGCCTTTATTGCTGTGGGCATGTACCTAGCTCTGTTTGTTTCGCCAGCTGACTATCAGCAAGGTGAAAGCGTGCGGATGATGTACATCCATGTGCCAACAGCCTGGCTTTCTCAGTTTGGTTTTGGATTGATGGCCTTTGCCAGCGCTATTGCTTTGGTTTTTCGCCATCCACTGGCAGACGTTGCGGCGAAGTCGGCTGCTCCCATAGGTGCTGCTTTCACATTTCTGGCATTGGTCACGGGGGCCCTTTGGGGCAAGCCCATGTGGGGCACCTATTGGGTCTGGGACGCGCGTCTGACCTCTGTCCTTGTTCTGTTCTTTTTGTATCTTGGCTATATGGCCATCTGGGCGACCATTGAAGACCCCAACCGGGCAGCCCGCGTCGCGGCGGTGCTGGCGCTTGTTGGCGCGGTCAATCTGCCGATTATTCGCTTCTCTGTTGATTGGTGGAACACGCTTCACCAACCAGCCAGTGTTTTTCGTCTTGATGGGCCGACCATTCATCCGTCGCTGCTTTGGCCGCTGCTGATCGGGGCCATCGGTTTCACGCTTTTTTTTATTGCGGTTCATCTGGTGCGCATGCGCGCGGAGATTTTGCGCCGCCGGGTGCGCACCCTTCAAATGCAACGGGCGGCAACGTAACGACCATGAGCAATTGGGCTGAATTTTTTGCGATGGGCGGTTATGGCATCTACGTTTGGCCCTCATTTGTCATTGTCACGGTGGTGATGGTGGGTTTAGCACTTCAAAGCTGGTTTGATCTGCGCACTCAGAAAAGATTGATTGCAGAGCTTGAAGTGATTTCCGAAAAGGAAAAACCATGAAGTTCGCGCGATTTCTTCCGGTTGCAGGTTTCTTGGCGCTGGCGGGACTGTTTTTTGTAGCGATTTTCGCAGGCGGTGACCCGGCAGAGGTGCCATCGGCCCTGCTTGGCAAGCCCGTTCCAGAGTTCACACTGCCAGCAATCGAAAACGTTGGTGTGCCCGGCTTTTCGACCGAAGATTTAATGCATGGCAATGTGACGATTGTGAATGTCTGGGCGTCTTGGTGCGTGCCCTGCCGGAAAGAACATCCGTTGCTTGAAGCATTGGCACAGCAAAGTGGTGTCGAGATTTTCGGCTTGAACTACAAAGATGGGGCAGATGCCGCTCAACGGTTTCTGGCAACTTTGGGCAATCCGTTTGTACGTGTTGGGGCTGATACAAATGGCCGTGTTGGCATTGATTGGGGTGTCTATGGGGTGCCAGAGACTTTTGTCGTGGATGGGCAGGGGCGCATTGTGTTGAAACATATTGGTGCGTTGGATGGACCCAGCATTCGCGATAAAATCCTACCAGCGATCGCTGCTGCGCAAGCAGCGGCAGAGGCGGCGGTTGAAGCGGGACGGGCCGCAAATGATCCACAGGCACCTGCCTTGCCGGGAGCGCGTTAAGCCTTTATTAGCCCTAATAAATAGATAATGCGGACAGGCCGGTCGCTCCGGTCTGTTCATGTGTCTTTTAGGGTTCCCGTTTCTCCATGAAACCAATGGTCAGTGCAGCCCAAATTGCGGCCCAAGCTTACGCGCAACGTACGGCTGTGCCTGCCCGCAGCACACCGCAACCCGCCTTCACCGTTGATAATAAAGGCCTCGCACCAAAAGTTCAGCCTGAGAAGGGGTTGGGGCTTACGCGGCGTCTGTCTCAAGAAACTGATGCCTACAAAATTGAGATTAGCGCAGATGCGCTAGATGCCGCCAAGCGCGAGGGAAATAACCGGAGCGCTTATGTTACGCAACAGCCTGAACCACAGGTTGAAAGCGCTGCGGAAATTACCTTCCAGCCCGTTGAAAGCGTGGAAGTAAGTGTTAGTGGTACTGCGCGTCGTGAAGCGCCATTTGCCCATGCAACTGTCAATCACACCGCCGATGAACCGCCGAGACGGCCTGGATTTCTGCTCGATATAACGATCTAAGCCTGCCCAACACACAAAAACGCCGACGGCAGAACCATCGGCGTTCAATTTTTCATGTATGAAAAAGTGTGTCTGTTAGCGCTTTGTCGCCTTTTTGCGAGGTGCTGTTTTTGTCTTCGCTTTTGCCTTTGGGGAAGCGCGCTTTGCAGCAGGCTTGCTGCGAAGGACTTTTTTGGGTGCTGGAACAGCGTTTTCTTTCGCTTCCAATACAGCGTTGGAAAGCAGAAGCAAGTTTTTCTTTAGTTCTTTTTGAACAGTCTTTGGAATGAGAGCCAGAAGCGTTGCTTCTGCTTCCGCCGCACCTGGTTCTGTTGCTTTCAGAGCTTTGCGGCCTGCAGCCGTCAGGCGAACTGAATTTGCGCGTGCATCTTCTTTTGTACGCTTGCGAGCGAGCAGACCGCGATCAATCATGCGGGCGACCATGTCTGCAAGTGTTGAGCGGTCGATGCCAGTGCGATTGACCAGATCGGTCTGGCTCAGGCCCTCGGCGTCGTTCACAGCAACCAAAACGATAAATTGGCGTGGTGTCAGATCGGCACCACCGAGGTTCTGGGTGAATTGATCGTACGCGTATTGTTGTGTGCGACGAAGCATATGGCTTAGTGATCCCTCGAGATCAAAACCGTTGGACGTGTTAGCTGCCATTCGTGACTCCTTTGAAATTCTCTGATGCATTTGATTTGTCGCCAAAGCTTCAAATCAATCGGATGGGGGCCGGCCGCATGACTGCGACATGCACGAGAATTAGTCTGTAATCCGTGTGTTGTGGCAACAGATCGCATATTTGAGCCGTGGGGCCAAGGGCTTGTGGGGGCAAGAATGCTATTTATACGAAGTTTCTTATGTTAAGATGGAGATCTTTGGTAAACGGTGGCAAATGCCGCGATAGTTTCATCGTTCCGTAAGCGGATTACGGCATTGACGGGTGATTATGAGTGATGGCGAAGACGAAAATGCACTGATTGACAATGCAACTGCAACCGCCATTGCATTCAGTCGACGTGTGCCAGAAGGCGATAATTTTCACCGCTCTGTGTGTGATACATGCGGCTTTATTGACTATGTAAACCCGAAGGTTGTGGTGGGATCGGTTGTTACGCATGGCGACCAGTTTTTGCTGTGCCGCCGCGCTATTCAACCCCGCTACGGATTCTGGACGTTGCCTGCCGGTTTCATGGAAGAAGGCGAAACCAGTGAACAAGGTGCCGCACGCGAAGCGATGGAAGAAGCGAATGCTGCCATCGAAATTCGTGATTTGTTGGCCGTTTACAACATTCCGCGTATCTCTCAAGTTCAGCTGATGTACAGGGCAACCTTACCGACCCCGGACTTTTCCGCAGGGTCTGAAAGTTTGGAAGTTGGCCTCTTTGCCTGGGATGATATTCCTTGGGACGAATTGGCCTTTCCCAGTGTGCATTGGGCGTTGAACCAATTTCGCTCAGTCATTACTCAAGATGCAGTGGTGCCGTTTTCGAACCCGCAGGGTGAGGCGGGAAACGTGATGCCGCGTAAGGCTCCGGGCAAATGACATCAATTGACAAGGCAGCTGCTGCCTTTGAAAGGCAGTTGGCATTTTGTGAACAGCTTGGATCGCCTCTCATGGCACGACTGTTGCGCGTGCTTGCGACGGACATTAAGGCAGGCGGTCCAGTTGCGGAGTTGCTGAAACCCTTTGAGGGAGATCCCATCTCTTCTGCATTGGCTTTGCGTGTGGCTGGTGCCTTTCATCGCCGCGCGCTGGATAATCCGACCAGTTCGTTGGCACAACTCTATCCGTCTTGTGGTGGAGATGGCGGAGCGACCCTTGATGATGATGCAGTCCGTAGGCTGCTCAATGACGATTTGGCTGCACACTCGACCCACTATGCGCGCTATCTGGAAAGTCCGCCGCAAACCAATGAAGTTGGACGATCTGCTGTCATGGTCGGTGGCTATTTGTTAATCGCAGCAGAAACAAGGTTGCCTTTGGATGTTTGTGAAATTGGTGCCAGTGCCGGGCTCAATCTAGGGTTTGATCAATTTTACTACGATTTGGGTGGCGTAACTATTGGCGACCCTCATTCGCCTGTAAAATTGGTTCCAGACTGGCATGGAAAACCACTGCCTGAGGTTACTCCGCTTAACGTACGATCTCGCAAAGCGTGTGATATTGCTCCTCTGGATATTGCTCTACCAGAAACAGAGCGACGGCTCGCGTCTTATATCTGGCCTGACCAGCCAGAGCGGATGGCGCGGCTAACCGGTGCGACGTCGCTGGCACGTTCTCTTGACGTGAAGGTTGAAAAAGCAAGTGCTGATGATTTTGTTGTGAGAACGCTCCGGGAAAGAGCGCCCGGTGGGGTGCTGGTCATCGCACATACGATCATGTGGCAGTATTTGCCGGAGGATATGCGCAAAGACATAGAACAAACCATTCACGAAGCTGGTGCTGTCGCAACGGCAGACGCACCAATAGCCTGGTTGCGTTTAGAACCTAGAGATCCCATTGATCCACCAAGTTTGCAATTGACATTGTGGCCCGGTGGAGAAAGTCGTGATCTGGCAATCGCTCACCCACACGGCAGCAGCGTTCAGTGGCTGTGACTATGTACTGGTTTCGTCGTCTGATTTAACCAGTTGATGGTTTGTGATGACCCGCACCTGAGACATGGCAAAAACAGCCGTAATGGGCATGATGCCAAAGACCTTGAAGCTGACCCAAAAGTCAGTTGAGAAGTTGCGCCAGACAATCTCGTTTACGATCGCAAGAAAGACGAAAAACAGTCCCCAGCGAAGGGTCATTTTGCGCCAGCCTTCTTCATCGAGGTGAAAGGCGTTGGCAAAAAGATATTTCATCGTTGGTTTCCCAAAAGCCAATCCGCCTAGCAGGCTAGATGCAAATATCAAGTTCACCATCGTTGGTTTGAGTTTGATAAATTGCTCGTCTTGCAGAAAAATGGTCAGTCCACCAAAAACCATGACAAAGGCACCTGTGATCAAAGGCATCACTGGGATGGTTTTATGCAGCGTGTAGGTTGCGATGAGCGAAATAATAATCGCCACCATGAAACAGCCGGTTGCGTAGAAAATATTCTCTTCTGGCGGTGAGTTGAAGAAGACATGCGCTCTGGAATTCATCAGGAAAAACACAATCAGTGGCCCAAGCTCAAGTCCCATACGGACCCATTGTTTAGAGCTCATGCCTTGAGGTTCATCAGTTGAACCGGGGGTTGAATTGGCCGATGAGCTTTCACTGTCTTGCTTTTGCACGCCGTTGGTCATGTTTCTCGCTTTGGTTGTACTGGAGACTATACGATACGGGTTGTAGAGTGGATCAAGACCCCGTGATGGCTTTGGCGAAATTGTCCGCTGAGAAGTCTTGCAGATCATCCACGCCTTCGCCAACACCGACCATGTGGACGGGCAGGCCGAACTTGTGGGCGATGGCCACAAGGATACCGCCCCGTGCTGTTCCGTCGAGCTTGGTCATCACAAGGCCAGTGACGCCTGCAACTTTTTGAAAGACATCAACTTGATTGAGGGCGTTCTGGCCGGTCGTTGCATCCAGCACCAGTAGCGTTTGGTGGGGCGCAGTGTCATCCAGTTTGCGAATGACGCGGATCACTTTTTCAAGTTCCGCCATCAGGTCTGTCTTGTTTTGTAATCTTCCAGCCGTGTCGATGAGAAGCAGATCTGTGCCTTCAGCCGTTGCGCGCTCCACGGCTTCAAACGCGAGGCTTGCGGCATCGCCCCCCACTTTTGTTTTGACGACAGGCGCGCCTACGCGTTCACCCCAAACACCTAGTTGCTCAATAGCGGCTGCACGGAATGTATCACCGGCAGCCAGCATCACGCTTTTGCCTTCGGCACGGCTTTTGGCGGCTAGTTTGCCGATGGTTGTCGTTTTGCCTGCACCGTTGACGCCTACTACCAACACGATGTTTGGCTTTTTCGTACCGTCCGTTTTGAAAGGTTTCTCAACCGCGGTTAAGGTTTTTGCGATCTCGGCGCTCAGGATCGACCGAACTTCTTGCGGAGAAACTTCTTTGTTGTACCGGTCTTTGGCGACGGCTTGTGTGATCTCAATGGAGGCCTCAAGACCCAGGTCGGAGGTGACAAGCAGGTCTTCCAGATCTTGCAGCGTTTCGGTATCAAGTTTCCGTTTTGTGAAGATGCCCGTGACGCCATCTGACATGGCGCGCGTTGAGCGCGACAGCCCATCTTTCATACGCGTAAGAAATTTTTTCTTCTTTTCCGGAGGCGTTTCTATGTCGCTCATACGCAAACCTTAGCGGCCAAACGGCCTTTTGTTACATCTGTTGTTTGGGCTGCAATTAGCGAACCAGTCTCAACTGGGGTCGTTAACATGATCTCTGCGAACTGAGTTGTGCGGCCCCGCGTTTCGGTTTCCATTAGGACGGATTCTGTTTTGCCAATACGGCTTTGCAGGAAGGCACATTGGGATTTTTCTCCTAGATCGCGCAGGCGTTTGGCGCGGGCCTTGATCTCCGGGCTTTTTACTTGTGGCATAAGGGCAGCAGGCGTGCCGGGCCGCGCGGAATAGGGAAAGACGTGCAGCCATGTGAGGTCGCATTCTTCCACTAGCCGCAGGGAGTTTTCAAACATTGCGTCGGTTTCGGTGGGAAAGCCCGCGATGATATCCGCGCCGAAAACAATCTCAGGACGCAGGCGCTTAGCCTCATTGCAAAACGCGATCGCATCGTCTCGAGAATGGCGACGTTTCATGCGTTTCAAAATCATATTGTCACCCGCCTGAAGCGACAGGTGAAGGTGGGGCATGAAGCGTTCTTCGTCTGCGATAAGGCGCATCAGGTCAGGGTCAACTTCAATGCTGTCGATGGAGGATAAGCGCAAGCGTGGTAACTCAGGCACCAGTTTTAATATGCGTGTGCAAAGATTTCCAAGAGACGGGGTGCCCGGCAAGTCAGCGCCATAGGAGGTGATGTCGACCCCAGTGATAACAATCTCTTTGTAGCCGTTTTCAACGAGCGTTCGGACCTGGGTGACGATCTCACCAGCAGCGACTGAGCGTGAGTTGCCCCGGCCAAAAGGAATGATGCAAAATGTGCAGCGATGGTCGCAGCCGTTTTGTACCTGGACATAGGCGCGTGCGCGGCCTTCAAAACCTTCGACAAGGTGTCCAGCTGTTTCCTTGACCGACATGATGTCGTTGACCCTGATGCGTTCTGAGCCAAGCCCTTCCACAGACAGGCGCGCAAAACTTTCTGGTTTGGTTTTTTCATCGTTGCCGAGAACCAGATCGACTTCATCCATTTCGGCAAATTTCGTTGGGTCGATCTGTGCTGCGCAGCCGGTGACAATGATCCGGGCGTCGGTATTTTCGCGCCGGGCTTTGCGAATGGCCTGACGCGATTGGCGCACGGCTTCATTGGTGACGGCGCACGTATTGAAGATGATGGCATTGTCGAGGCCAGCCTTTTCGGCATTGGCTTTCATGACTTCAGACTCATATGTGTTGAGCCTGCACCCGAAAGTAACAATCTTCGCCTCATCGCGGGCACGATTGTTTGAAGCGGCATCCGACATTAGGCGGCCTCAAAGAAGCGGGGGTCGAGGGTGCCGTCGAAGTCAAGCATCGCTGGACCTGTCATGAGGATGTGGTCGTCTGTTTTGCGCCAGTTCAATTCAAGATCGCCGCCGGGCAGCGTTACCCTCACGTTACGGTCGGTTAAACGCTTGCGCGCGCTGGTGACCGCTGCAGCACAGGCAGCCGTTCCGCAGGCGCGTGTTTGGCCGACACCACGTTCCCATACGCGCAACCGAATGTGGTTTCGACTAATCGTTTCGGCCAATGAAATGTTGGCGCGCTCTGGAAACATTGGGTGGTTTTCCAACAATGGCCCGATTTGTTCCAGGTCATAGGCATCAGCGTCATCGACATAAAAAATGGCGTGTGGATTGCCGACGTTCACCACGGCAGGTGTGTGTAGGATCGGATCGTCTATCGGTCCGATTTGCAGTTCGATGCCGCGCGTGTCCTGAATTTCCTCAGACAGGGGAATGTCCTGCCAGTCAAATCTGGGTATTCCCATGTCGACCGTGATGTCGCCATTGGCCGCGCGCCAGCCTTGCGTAATGCCCCCGAGGGTTTCCACAATGACTTGTTGCTTGCCGGTTTCTTCGAGCATGAGAGAAACGATACAGCGGGCCGCGTTGCCACACGCCTCGACTTCACCGCCATCGGCATTTTGAATGCCCATGAAACAATCGCCGCCTGCGCGCGGGTGCTCGATGAGAATGAATTGATCACAGCCAATGCCGGTTTTACGATTAGCAATTGCCCGCACAATATTGGGCGTGAAGGAAACAACAGACGTGCGAAGGTCCACCACGACAAAATCATTGCCGAGACCATTCATCTTTCGAAAGGCTATTGTGCTCATATCACTCATGATGGGCGTTATATGGCGAATCTGATGGCAAATGCCAAGGAAAGCCGCATTTAATGTTATTATTCTTTGATTTCCTCTCACACGGTCCTTTTTCCTGAATGTTGAAGATTTCTACCCTTTTGTCCCGTCTGGCGGGCGATGACCGGCTGAAAACCCGGCTGTTTTCCAAAGGCCTGACGGATCTAATGGTCAAAGGGGCAGGATTATTCGCCCTTTTTGGGATGAATGCCGTGCTTGCTCGCATTATGGGGGTCGAGGCATTCGGTCATTTTGCCTTTGTGACGGCTGGGGTTCTTGTTTTGAGCCTGCTGGCGCGGCAGGGCATGGACAGCAGCGCCCTTCGGCTCATTCCGGGTTATGTGGCACATGAGGAGTGGGGGCTGCTCAGAGGCTTTCTCACCTGGACTTTGTCCTGGGTTTTTGCCGTGTCTGTGGGCATTGGATTGCTTGTTTTGGCCGTTTTGGTTGCCTTTAGAGACAGTGTGTCGAACGGCTTGTTTGAAACGGCTATTTGGGGGGCTATTTTACTCCCCATCATGGCGGTGATGTACCAGGTGCAATATGTCCTGCGAAGCCGCGGGTGGATGGTGCGGGCGCAGGTACAAGACATGCTCTTGCGCCCGATTGGTATCAGCATTCTGGCTGCCATTTTTTGGATATTTGGCCGACCGGTTTTCGGACACCATGCGATAATATTTTCCATCAGCATTGTTCTGGTCGGACTTTTGTTTGGTTGGAGATGGCTGCAAAAAAGCATGCCTGGCGAGGTGCGCGACACGGCGAGCGTATTTGTGCGACCCGAGTGGCGACGCATCTCAACACCTCTGCTTCTCGTTGCTGGGGCAAATATGCTGCTTACGCAAACCGATGTGCTCATGCTGGGTGTCTTCCAAAACACGGATATGTCAGGGATTTATTCCGTTGCCAGCCGTCTTGCGGCGATGGCTATTTTTGCCACCATCGCTCTTGGTTCCTTTGGGGCGCCGCTTATTGCAGAATTATACTCACAAGGAAAAATTGACGACTTGGCGCGTATTGCAAAAACCATGGCGCGCGTCGCTTTTGCCTGCCTCGTGCCGGCCACGATCTTTTTCTTGCTCGCTGGCGAATGGGTGTTGGCCCTGTTTGGTCTTGAGTTTGCGGCTGCCTACCATCCTCTTTTGGTTTTAATGAGCGGTCAGGCGCTGGCATCGTGTTTTGGGGCTTCGGCAATGATCCTAACGATGACAGAGCATGAAGACGCGGCGGCCCGTGTTCTTGTTGGCAGCGTTGTGGCAAATATTATTTTGAATGCTGTTCTCATTCCGAGTTACGGAATGATGGGTGCGGCTATTGCTACTGCCCTTACAACGGCGGTTCCGGTCGCGACCATGTCATGGTTTGTCAAATCCCGGGTTGGAATTAATTCGACTGTGGTTTGAGAGACTATGAGCTCTTTGATGGGTAGCTATTTGTTACTTGAAACCAAGGTCGGTCTTTTTGTCGCATGGGTCTGGCTGAACCTAACGCTATCAAAGGCCTCTGGTCGCTGTTCGTCTTTTATGATGTGGGCGTAAACTTGATAAACTTCCCTAGCCGTGCGCCGCACATCAAACATTGTTCGGACGAGATTGCGACCGGTCAGAGCGGTTGCTTGTAAGGCAGGCAGGTCGATTAATGCACGGTTTATTGCGCGTGCGATATCCTGTGGACTGTCTTTTTCGAGCAATACACCGGTCGTTCCGTCGATGACAACCTCTGGCAACCCACCAACTTTGTTTGCAAGCACAGGCACGCCTGCGGCTAGGGGTTCGACAACGCCGCCACAGTTTTCTGTGCTTGGAATGTGAACAACCAAATCAAAGACGGGCCACGCACGTGCCGAGTTTTGGGGAGGCAGAGCGCCTGGCAGAGCGACACGCATAGAGCCAACGTGAGCAGCCTGGCGACGTAACCTGCGTTCATAGGACTTTCCGTTGCCCCACTGGCCGCCAATCAATAGGCCGGTGACGTCGTTGCGCAGTTCGCCTAAATGGTCAAATGCTTTGATCAGAGTTTCATGTCGTTTTAGGCCACGCAATTGACCAAGGAAATATTTTGGAGGGTACATGTAGCTGATGCTGCCAACCACAAGCTCATGTTTGGAGATACCAAAAAGGGCCCGGAGCTCTTCGCGTGCTGATTCATAGTCGTCACTTTGGTAGTTGCCATAGTAACTGGTGAACAAGCGATGATCTGCAATGCCAGAATTTACATAGAGCTGGTTGATGTATTTGCTTGAGGCGATCCAATAATCTTGTTCATTGCTGGAGGACAATTCCCAGTTTCTGAAAATCGCATTTTCTAGATGCAACGGACCGGGAACTTGGAAAATGCGCGGTATGGAGTTGTCGCCTTTAAGCGCCATGCGCATGGTCAACGTGGTGCTCACAAAGTGGCTATGGATGAGATCTGGTTGCACCTGTTCAATTAGGTTGCGAAACCCTTTGAGAACGGATGGGAGCCGCCACGGGG
>Ga0209344_10001570_pt1 | contig 29006 bp, 26 predicted proteins | sample Cruoilmetagenom6_FD_187293 | JGI IMG/M metagenome (GOLD analysis project Ga0209344, IMG submission 187293) | Oil polluted marine microbial communities from Coal Oil Point, Santa Barbara, California, USA - Santa Barbara Oil Seep Sample 6 (SPAdes)... | ecosystem: Environmental > Aquatic > Marine... | reverse complement strand
CCTGGTATGACGGGTTTCGGTGGCGGTTGGACGGCCTATCCGCCGCTTTCAACCTCTGGTCACCCAGGGCCTTCGATGGACCTCGCTATTCTGTCGCTTCACGTGGCAGGCGCCAGCTCCATTATGGGTGCTATCAACTATATCACCACAATCTTTAATATGCGTGCACCGGGCATGAGCATCCACAAGATGCCTTTGTTTGCTTGGTCCGTGCTTATCACAGCCTTCTTGCTGTTGTTGTCACTGCCTGTTCTTGCTGGTGCGATCACCATGCTGCTTACAGACCGTAACTTCAACACCACCTTCTTTGACCCCGCTGGCGGCGGTGATCCAATTTTGTTCCAGCACTTGTTCTGGTTCTTTGGTCACCCTGAAGTGTATATCATGATCTTACCTGCCTTCGGTATTGTAAGCCACGTGATCTCTACCTTCTCTAAAAAGCCTGTGTTTGGGTATCTTGCGATGGCATATGCGATGGCAGCGATTGGCTTTATCGGCTTTATCGTATGGGCACACCATATGTACACAGTGGGTATGGACGTTAACACCAAGGCATACTTCGTAGCAGCCACTATGGTTATCGCTGTGCCAACAGGTGTTAAAATCTTTAGCTGGATTGCAACAATGTGGGGTGGGTCACTTACCTTCCCAACACCAATGCTTTTCGCTGTTGGTTTCATCTTCATCTTTACAGTGGGCGGTGTAACGGGCGTTGTGCTTGCTAACGCAGGCGCTGACGTGATGTATCATGACACATACTATGTTGTGGCTCACTTCCACTATGTTCTGTCTATTGGTGCTTTGTTTGGCTTGTTTGCTGGTATCTATTACTGGGTTGGCAAAATGTCAGGCAATCAATATCCAGAGCTTGGCGGTAAGATCCACTTCTGGCTTACTTTCATTGGTGTTAACACCATCTTCTTCCCACAGCATTTCTTAGGTATGCAGGGCTTCCCACGTCGTTATGTCGACTATGCGGATGCATACTCATACTTTAACATGATCTCTAGTATTGGTTATGTGATTACTGCTGTGTCGGTTGTTGTCTTTATCATTGTGATGGCGATGACTATCTTCCGTAAGAAGAAAGACTGCCCAGATAACCCATGGGGTGAAGGTGCAACCACACTTGAGTGGACGCTAACATCACCACCACCTTTCCACCAGTTCAACGAATTGCCAAAAATTAAGTAAGCAATCGTCTGATCTTTAGGAGGACAGCCTTGGCAAACGCCTCGACAGCTGCAGAAACAATCGAACAGCCTTCCGTTTATGAACGGGAGGCTGGCGTGCGTGATTTCATCGACTTGCTCAAACCACGAGTGATGTCTTTGGTTATCTTTACGGGCGCTGCTGGTTTGATTGTGGCACCGGGTACTATGCACCCAGTGTTGGCCTTTGCCGCTATCGTGTTGTTAGCTATCGGCGCAGGGGCTTCTGGCTCACTAAATATGTGGTACGACGCTGATATCGACGCACAGATGGCACGCACTATGAACCGTCCGGTTCCTGGGGGGCGCTTAAAAGCAGGTGATGCGCTTGGCTATGGTATGGCCCTAAGCATCGGCTCTGTGGCTTTGATGGGTTTGCTCATTAACGTAACGGCCGCAGTGTTGCTCGCGGTGACCATTGCTTTTTATGTGGTAATTTACACCATGTGGCTCAAGCGTCGCACACCGCAAAATATTGTCATCGGCGGCGCCGCCGGTGCTTTCCCGCCAGTTATCGGTTGGGCTGCGGTGACAGGCACAGTAACCCTTGAGAGCTTGGTGCTATTTGGTATTATTTTCCTTTGGACGCCAGCGCATTTTTGGGCTTTGTCACTGTTTATCTACAAAGACTATGAGCGTGTTGACGTGCCGATGTTGCCTGTTGTTAAAGGCGAAAAGGTCACTCGCAACCAGATCATGCTCTATAGTGTGTTGATGGCGCCATTTGGGGTGCTGCCAAGCATTATGGGTTTTGCAGGACTTACATACGGCGTTGTGGCATCTGTGGTTGGCTTAATCTTTTTGTATTTGGCTTTTCGGGTATGGCGCGGTCACGAAGGCTTTGATCGGAAGCTATTTTTCTTCTCGATCTTTTATTTATTTGCGGTGTTCGCAGTGCTCATTGGTGAGTACGCGGTCATGGCCTTGATAGGATAAGATAATGAGTGAACAACTAAACAACGATGAAACTCTTCGCAAACGTAACCTTGTGCTCGGTTGGGCTTTGTTTGCGATGGTTGTGCTTATTGGTGTTGTTAGCTATTTCAAGATTGACGTGGTGACACCTTGAGCCAAACGCCAACACATAAAAACAGCCGTATGGCTTATGTGATGGTTGCTGTCGTCGGTGGCATGCTGGGCCTAGCCTATGCATCTGTACCACTTTATGATCTTTTCTGCCGTGTAACGGGCTATGGTGGCACGCCGCAGCGCTCGACCGTGGCAAATTTTAAAATAACGGACCGTGATGTGACCGTGCGCTTTTCAGCGAACCTAAATCACGATATGCCGTGGGACTTTAAGCCGCTGCAAAACAAGCAGAAGCTAAAAGTGGGTGAGCAGAGCATCGCCTATTTTGAAGTATATAATCCGACCAATGAGCCAATCACTGGTACGGCGACATTTAATGTGACTCCGCATAAAGCGGGGGAATATTTTGTGAAACTTGATTGCTTCTGTTTTACAGAGCAATTGCTTGAACCAGGCGAGCGGCGCAAAATGCCGGTTGTCTATTATGTAGACCCCTCAATGATTGAGGATCGTAATGTAGAGGAGGTTAGCGAAATTACGCTTTCTTACACTTTCTTCGTTGATAAAAACGCAGAAACCGTGGAAAGTATCGCTAACTGACCATGATACTTGGGCTGATTTGTTCAGCGCAAATAAAGGAGAAGACTTATGTCGGGTGACGTACAACACGACTATCACCTCGTGAACCCAAGCCCTTGGCCTGCTATGGCATCATTGGCTATTTTGTTTGTGACGGTTGGTGCGGTATTTACAATGAAACCAGATGCTGAACTTTTGGGCATGACCGGTTTTGGTAGTTGGTTCTTTTATGGTGGTTTTGTCCTCCTGCTAGTAACGCTCTTCCAGTGGTGGAAAGACGTGATTGGTGAGGCACATCAAGGCGATCACACACCTGTTGTATCCATTGGATTGCGCTATGGTATGATCATGTTCATTGCCTCTGAGGTGATGTTCTTTGTTGCGTGGTTTTGGGCATTTTTTACAGCGGCTCTTTACCCGCCAGCGTTGATCGATAGTCCTTTTGCGCTCTATGAGGCGGTCGGTGTGGCACAAACATGGCCACCTGCTGTTATTGAAACAATGGACCCATGGCACCTTCCATTTGTGAACACGCTTTTGTTGCTACTGTCAGGTACGACCGTAACGTGGGCGCACCATGCGCTGCTTGAAGGCGACCGCGATAGCGTTAAAAAAGGCCTGTGGCTCACTGTTATTTTGGGAGCGATCTTCTCTGGCGTTCAAGGCTATGAGTATATGCACGCGACCTTCGGTATTGGTAGCACCATTTACGGTGCGACCTTCTATATGGCTACTGGCTTCCACGGCGCACACGTGCTGATCGGAACGATCTTCCTAGCTGTTTGCTTGGTCCGTACTTACAAGGGCCACTTCACACCAACACAACACTTTGGTTTTGAAGCAGCAGCTTGGTACTGGCACTTTGTGGATGTTGTGTGGATCTTCTTGTTCTTCTGCATCTATATCTGGGGATCAGTGGAGCGATCAGCTATCGCTGTGATGTAAATGTCTGATAGCCATTTAAATAGTAAAACAAATACCGATCGTGAGCTTGCCTCACGGTCGGTTTCTCCTTTAGGGGCAGGGCTTAAGTGCGCCTGTCCCAAATGCGGTGAAGGCAAGCTCTTTACTGCAGGATATCTCGTGCCCGGCGAGGTTTGTGCCCACTGCGGGCTAGATTTTTCCTTCATTGATAGTGGGGATGGACCAGCGGTTTTCGTGTTGTTTATTTTGGGCTTCGGTCTCGCTATTATCGCAGCTCTCTTGCACGTGCTGTTTGCGTCGCCCATGTGGGTTCATGCAGTTGTTTGGGTTTTCGGCACGGTCGCTGGCACCTTTTATTTTTTGCGGGTATTAAAGGCCTATATGATTGCACTGCAATATACTCATGACGCTAAAGAAGGATCGCTAGAGGAGGGTGAAAATGCCTAATTTCAAACCCGGATTTATCCTGACTACAGCGGTGCTCCTCGCACTCTCAATATTATTGTATCTAGGCACGTGGCAGCTTCAGCGCCTAACGTGGAAAGAAGAGCTGATCTCAAGCATCGCGGCGTCACGTGTTGCTGAGCCAGTTCAGCTAGCAGATGCCGGACAAGAAGAGTTCTTACGAGTGAAGTTCTTGGGTAATATCATTGACCTACCGCCGGTTTGTATTTTTGGAACCAACAGTGATGGTGAAATTGGGATGTTCCAGCTTCAACCAGCCTCACGCCGCCACGGTGAAGTGGTCTTGGTAAATATGGGTTGGGTCGGTAATGATAAAGTCTGCGAGGCCTACGATGGCCTTTTGGGAGAGGTCAATATTATCGGTGTGTTACGCAGCGCGAAAACCCCGACAAATATAACCCCGCCGAGCGATGTTAAAAACCGCATTTGGTATATCGCTGACCTAGCTGGAATGAACACAGTTTATGACTTTGAAACGCTGCATCCATACTATTTGGATGCGGTGCTGTTGGACGGCGATGAAGCCCCAAGAGAAAGCTTGATGCGTGACGGTATCGTCAATAATCATCTACAGTATGCCATCACATGGTTTGGCCTTGCTGCCAGCTTGCTTGCGGTATTTATAGCACTTGGCTTTAAAAGAGGGCGCGAAGACGCCTAATTGCTTGCTTTTTGCTGTCAAAATTAATAGACACAGGCTCCAAGTAACGTGAGAGAGCAACGATGGATTATATCAGCACAAGGGGCCAAGCCCCAAAATTAGATTTTGCAGGCGTTACGCTTGCTGGTTTGGCGCGCGACGGTGGCCTTTATGTGCCCGCGACGCTGCCTAGTATGAGCCGCGATGAAATAGCTGCGCTTAAGGACCTTTCTTATGCTGATGTGGCTTTTCGGGTGATCAAACCGTTTGTGGGTGATGCCATGAGCGATGATGCACTTAAAACGCTGCTGGACAGCACCTACGGTGATGCTTTTCGCAACCCTGCTGTGGCACCACTTGTGTCTCTTGGTGACAATAAATATTTGATGGAACTTTTTCACGGCCCAACCCTTGCGTTCAAGGATTTCGCACTGCAAGCGCTTGGTCGCTTTTTCGATGCCTTTAACGGCACTGATGGCAAGCCCCTCACGATTGTTGGTGCGACCTCTGGTGACACTGGTTCCGCCGCAATTGAAGGCTGTAGAGGCCGCGATAACCTGCGTATCTTTATGTTGCACCCTAAAGGGCGTGTATCAGACGTGCAGCGCCGTCAAATGACAACGGTACTTGAGGATAACGTCACCAACATCGCAGTTGATGGCACCTTTGATGATTGTCAGGACATGGTGAAGTCACTGTTTAACGACCTTACCTTCCGCGACGAAGTGGGCCTTACCGCGGTTAATTCCATTAACTGGGCGCGGGTAATGGCGCAGGTGGTTTATTATTTTGTTGCAGCCGTTAAACTCGGTGCACCTGATCAATCCGTGGCCTTTTCTGTGCCTACGGGCAATTTTGGGGACATTTACGCGGGTTATATCGCGCATAAAATGGGCTTGCCGATAGAGCGCTTGATCATCGCGACCAACAGCAATGATATTTTGGCACGTACGTTAGAGACAGGTTGCTATGAACGCGGTGCTGTTTACGCGACACTTTCCCCGAGCATGGATATTCAAATTTCTAGCAACTTTGAGCGTTTGTTATTCGACCTTGTTGGTCGTGACGGTGATGAAGTTACTCGTTTGATGGATGAACTCAGTGAAAACGGTGGTTTTGAACTGAGCGATGACCAGTTAACTGAGCTTCGTACTTTGTTTGCCGCAACCCGCCTTGATGATGCAGCAACACAAAATGTCATTAAAGAGCAGTTTGAAAAAGACGGTATGTTGCTTGACCCACATACAGCTGTCGGTGTTGGTGCAACACAGCGCTGTACGCGCGATCTGGACTGCCCCGTTGTTGTATTAGCGACAGCACACCCTTCTAAATTCGGCGATGCGGTGAAGGCGGCAACGGGCGTTGAAGCGGACTTGCCAGCCCATATGGCGGACCTGATGGACCGCGAAGAGCGTATGGTCACGATCCCTAATGAACTTGAGGCGCTTAAAGAGATTATTCAAGCATGAGTGGACCTCGCGTAACGCGTTTAGATAATGGTTTTAGGATCATTTCAGAAAACTGGCAACGGCTTGAGACCGTGAGTGTTGGCGTATGGGTCGATGTTGGCTCACGTCATGAGCCAGTTGAGCTAGGTGGCATTGCGCATTATATTGAGCATATGCTGTTTAAAGGCACCAAGAAGCGTTCGGCACAAGCCATTGCAGAAGAGATTGAAGCAGTGGGTGGGCACTTAAACGCCTATACCTCTCGCGATCAAACGACCTATTTTGCACGTGTGTTAAAGGATGACTTGGACCTCGCGGTAGACATGATCAGCGATATATTACTCCATAGTAATTTTGACCCAGCGGAAACCGCGCGTGAGCAAGATGTGATTTTGCAAGAGATTGGTCAGTCTGAAGACACCCCTGATGATATTGTTTTCGACCATTTGCAAGAAACTGCCTTCCCTAGCCAGCCACTGGGCCGCCCAATTTTGGGTACGCCCGAGAGCGTTAAGGCGATCAGCGCTGATGCGCTTAAAAGTTATCAAAACACTAGCTATACAGCAGGCAATATGGTGCTAGCTGCCGTGGGTAATGTGGATCATGATGCACTTGTAGATATGGCGAAAGCCGCTTTTGCAGCCCTGCCTGCAGGTGAGGGGCCAAAGCACAGCGTTGCGGCCTACTCTGGCGGTGAAGCGCGCAGTGATAAGGCACTTGAGCAATTGCATATCACACTGGGTTTTTCTGGGGTTTCACTCTACGACGACCATTATTACACTAAGCAGGTTTTCTCTATGCTTTTTGGTGGTGGGATGTCGTCACGTTTGTTCCAACAAGTACGCGAAAAACGCGGACTGGCTTATTCAGTGTATTCCTTCACCAGCAGCCACGAAGACACAGGCCTATGGGGTATATACGCGGGCACTAGCGGCGATATGGCGGCTGAGCTTATTGATGAGTTAGCCAGCGAACTGCATGACGTCATGGAAAATGTCACGGATAAAGAAGTTCTGCGTGCCCGCACGCAGCTAAAAGCTGGCCTGATGATGGCGATGGAGAGCACGAGTACACGCGCGGAACAACTGGGTCGTCAAATGATGATCTTTGACCGTGTTGTGCCAGTGGATGAAGTGCTAAAAGGTGTGGATGCGGTGGATGTTGCAGCGGTTAAAGATTTTATCAAGCAAAGTCTCAGCAAACCAATCACAGTTGCCTATGTTGGGCCTGGTGAGAGCGTCCCACCTTATGAAGATGTTCAGGCAAAATTTAAGCTTTAAGCGTGTCCTGCTTCGTTAGAGAGCATGGATAGGTCAATACCTAGCATTGCCATGGCACGGGCCCATTTGTCATCAGGTTCCGTATAGAAAATCACTTCATCATCAGCGCGGACAGTCATCCAGCTGTTGTTCTTAATTTCTTCTTCGATTTGGCCTGCGCCCCATCCCGCATAACCTAGCGCTAGTAAGCTATGCTGTGGGCCGCTACCATCGGCAATTGCCCGCAGAATATCTACCGTTGCTGTGAGCGCGAGCGTCTCACTAACGATCAGTGTAGTTTCTTGAACATAGTCTGCGGAGTGGAGAACAAAGCCACGTCCAGCTTCAACAGGGCCACCGCGAAAAACAGTGGTGTCAGCCACTTCACCGCTAACTTCAATATCAAGCTGGTCTAAAAGTTCAGCGAAAGATATTTCTGGCATGATCTCGTTAACCACGAGGCCCATCGCGCCGTCTTTAGAATGAGAGCAAATGTAGATAACGCTTCGGTCGAAGCGTGGGTCTTCCATGTTAGGCATAGCCAAAAGCAGTTGGCCTTCTAGGTAGCTGTCTGCGGTCACGGTTGCTCTTTCATTTTCAATCGTTTTAATGTGTCAGTAGACTTACACTATCAGCTAAGCTCGCAGAAAGTGCAGAAATTTTTAAAATTTTATAGTAGGCTCTCTTTTCGTTGTAATTTTGGGGACATTAAGAGGGGATTTTTATGTCATTGCTATGTAGTGGAGTTTTAGTGTGGGCGCTCGTCCATTTCATTCCAGTTTTCACGCCTAATTTGCGGGCAGGGGTTATCAGTCGTATCGGCACCGGGGGCTATAAAGGGCTCTACGTGCTTGCCGTACTGTCATCGCTTGCGCTCATCGTTATGGGTTGGGGAGCAGGTTCGACGGAGCTTTTGTATGATCTCGGTGTTAGCTCATTATACACAGTCTTGCTGATGTTATTTGTTGTGTTGCTATTTATTGGCTCGATGATACCAACCAATATCAAACGTTTTATAAGGCACCCACAGTTGATCAGTGTAAAGTTATGGGCTGTGTCGCATTTGCTCGTTAACGGTACAGAGCGCGACGTCATTTTGTTTGGTGGTTTGCTTGCTTGGGCAGTGATTATGATGATCGGCATCAATAAGCGTGACGGTGCGTGGGTTAAGCCTGAGAAGGTTTCGAAGATGAAAGATTTGGTTCTGGTTATCATTACTGTCGTTGTGTTTGTGATACTACCGCGACTTCACATTTATTTCGCCGGTGTGCCACTCATGCAAGGATAACAATTTTGTGAGGGGCTTGCATATCGTGTAAGCGGCACTATCTTCAAACTTAAGTAGTAAAATTAAGTAAGGAAATTGATATGACGATCGCTGTTGGAGATAAAATTCCAAATGCCACTTTTATGACGATGACAGATGAAGGTGCTGGTCCTTTGGACACGGATGCGCTTTTTGGCGGTAAGAAAGTTGTTTTCTTTGCCGTACCAGGAGCTTTCACACCAACCTGTTCAGCCAAGCATGTGCCTGGCTTTGTCACAAACGCTGATGCTTTTGCCGCAAAAGGCGTTGATACGGTCGCCTGTGTCTCTGTCAATGATGTGTTCGTAATGGACGCATGGGGCCGTGATCAAAAGTCTGGTGACGCTGTTCAGATGCTAGCGGACGGTAATGGTACCTTTGCAGCGGCTGTTGGCCTTACGATGGACGGCTCTGGTTTTGGCATGGGCACGCGCTCGCAGCGCTACGCGATGATCGTTGATGACGGTGTAGTAACGGGGCTCTTTGTTGAGGAACCGGGAGCTTTTCATGTCTCTAGTGCAGAGTATGTTTTAGATCAGATCTAAGTCTTTATTAGAAGTCATAAAAAGGCGGGTGTATTAATTTACGCTCGCCTTTTTTAATGGTTGCGCTGTAGTAATTTGGAGGGCAAGCTCCCATATATAGAGGGACATATTAAAAATAAGAGGGAGAAAATATCATGTCAGGTTCGATGATTTTTATCATTTTATTAGCGTTCCTAGCTGTTTTAACGGTCTTTTTGGGCGTTGTTACTGTTCGCCAAGGCTTTACCTATACAGTTGAGCGCTTCGGGCGTTATACCAAAACCCTAAGTCCCGGTTTTCACATTATTGTTCCTTATATCGACACCATCGGTAACAAAGTGAACGTAATGGAACAGGTGCTCGATATCCCAACACAAGAGGTTATCACAAAGGATAACGCCATGGTTGGTGTTGACGGTGTGGTTTTCTTTCAAGTCTTGGACGCGTCGCAAGCATCTTATGAAGTGAGCAATATGGAGCTCGCCATTCTTAACCTAACCATGACCAACGTGCGTACAGTGATGGGATCGATGGATCTTGATGAGCTGTTATCCAAGCGCGACGAGATTAACGCGCGGCTACTAAGTGTTGTGGATGAAGCAACCCAGCCATGGGGCGTTAAATGTACACGTATTGAAATTAAAGACATAAACCCACCGCGCGATATTGTGGATGCAATGGCGCGACAAATGAAGGCTGAGCGTAACAAGCGTGCAACCATCTTGGAAGCTAGTGCGTCTCGTGAAGGCGATATCTTGCGCGCTGAAGGTGAGAAACAGTCGATGATATTAGAAGCTGAAGGTCGTCGTGAAAGTGCCTATAGAGATGCGGAAGCGCGTGAGCGGGAAGCTGAAGCGGAAGCGAAAGCAACCCAAGTTGTGTCTGATGCTATCGCGGACGGTGACAGCAAAGCCATTAATTACTTCGTGGCTCAAAAATATGTGGAAGCCCTTAGCCAGTTTGCTCATTCCCCGAATGAGAAGCTTGTGTTCATGCCAATGGAAAGCAGTGGTGTTATCGGTGCTCTTGGCGGCATGAATGAGCTGTTCAAAGATTTGAACGGCAAAGGGAGCAGTAAATCTGGCTCTGGCGTACCGAATAGTAAGGAGTAGGGATATGGAAGACTTAACAACTTGGTTAACGGGCAACAAAGACTGGCTTTGGCTAGCTGTTGGTGTCGTTCTTCTGATGTGTGAGATGCTTATCCCCGGCGCCTTTATGATGTGGGTTGGCTTTGCCGCCCTCATCACAGGCGCTGTCGTGTTCGCCTTTGATGGCATGACGCTTGAGATACAGGGGCTTATCTTTGCCTTGTTATCTATTGGGTCTGTTTTGGTTGGTCGGCGTATAATGAAATCCAGCCCTACCACCAGCGATAACGAAACACTTAACAAACGCGGTACCAATCATATTGGTAAAAAATACGTGCTGGATGAAGCCATTGAAAATGGCTCAGGCCGCGCTAAAGTAGGTGACAGTGTTTGGGCCTGTGAAGGCGTGGATACAGCTGCTGGCACGCTCGTGGAGGTTACGGACGTACGCGGTGCGGTTTTAATTGTTAAAAAAAGCGGTGAGTAAACTCTATGTCTTTTGACACAAGCTTAAAGGCGCGTGCTGCGCAGTGGACTACAAGTACGACAAAGCGCAACATGGCGCGGCGCAGTACTGGCCTTAAGCGGCGTCTCAAGTTTAAAAATAGAGAAATTCTATATTTTCACCGTGCGGATGACCCATACTGTCAGTTGATGGTGCAAGTCTTGCCAGAGCTGATTAACCGCTTTGATATTAAAGTTAAGCCGATTGTCGTAGAGCGACTGCCTGCGAACATGTATCCAGACCCGATGCGCTATGAGGCATACAGTATCTTAGATGCTGTGCGCCTAGGCGAGCTTTACGGCATCGGGTTTCCAGCTAACGCGACCGTGCCGGACCATTTGTCGTCGCGGATGGCAAATAACTTTTTAGCGGAACATCAGGATAGTGATGACTTTTTCCGTTTAGCGGCTGATATTGGCTCTGCACTGTGGCGGCGCGGGGTTGTGACCCTGCAAAAAATATGCGGTGAGGCAAAAATTTACCATGACGCACGCCTGAGAGAAAACGAAGCAAAGTTGAAGGCCGTTGGCCATTATGCGAGCGGCGTTTTGTGCTACGGCGATGAATTGTACATGGGCCTTGACCGTCTTGACCACTTAGAGCTTCGGCTGCGCAGTGAGGGCTTAGGCGATGGTCAGCTCCATTATAACCTGACCAAACGCTGGATGCGTGAGGTTGTTGAAGACCCTATGGACGCTGATAGCGAACTCGTGGAGCTATATTTCTCAGTGCGCTCTCCCTATAGCTATTTAGCGATCGAAAAGCTGCACTATTTAATGGAATACACTGGTTGTCAGGTGCGCTTGAAGCCTGTGTTGCCAATGGTGATGCGAGGTTTACGCGTCCCAACGAATAAAGCACAGTATATTTTGGATGATACCGCCCGCGAGGCTCAGGTGGCTGGTTTGCCCTTTGGGCGCATTGTTGACCCACTAGGGTTGGCAACACGCCGTGCGATGGTGATTGGCTTTTGGGCAATCTCAATAGGTAAGGGTATGCAGTTTTTCAGAGCCTTTACTCAGGCTCATTGGGCAAAAGGACTTGATACGACAGATGACCGCGCTATGGAGCGTCTATTAGAGGAGGCAGGGTTACCTGTACTCGCTGGAATGGGCGCACTGGGTGATCAAACATGGGAAGCTAAAGCTGAAGAAAATCGCGTGAATCTTTTGCGCCGCGGTCACTGGGGTGTACCTGTTTTGGTACATGAAGGGGAAGTCCTTTGGGGGCAAGATCGGTTCTTTTCAGTCGTGCAGGCCTTTCGCGCTAATCTAAAGTGATATAAGTATTTTTTTTAAATCCAAAGCGCAGCGCCTACGGTTTGCAATAAATTTATCAAATCAGCCCAAAGTCGTCATATTTATTAGTATTTATTAATCATACTCAATGTTGAAATATGAACAGCCTTTGGAATTCTTGTAATATTATTAGTCAAATTATAGATAGTACGTAAGTTTATAACTATAGTGGTGCAAAAGGGTCACAGTAGTTAAAAATGGAAATTCACCCCTTTGACAAGGTTAGATATGAAGTCTAGATTTTTCATAAGTTGTATTCACAAAGTATTATGTACTGCGTGGGTCAACGAAGGATTTGATTAATACGTTTTGGAAATTTATGGGCGTATTATCGAATTACTACAGGGGGGATCTCCTAGGGCGTAAGCCTTGAGGATCTCTAGTTTTTAATATTTTGGAGGAAACGCATGTCTTATAATAAGATGATGAAGCGTGCTCTACTTGCTGGTGTTGCTACTGCGACACTTGCTGGTGCAATGCCCGCTGTTTCAACGGCTACTGCCTATGCGCAGGATTATACCACTGGTATTCTACGTGGTACTGTTCAAGATACAACTGGTTCAGTTGTAGCTGGTGCAACTGTTGTAATTAGTTCAAACAGAGGTGTAAATCAGACCGCTGTTACAGATGCAAACGGTAATGTCCGTATGCCACGTCTACCTATTGGTAACTACACTGTTACTGTATCTCACGATGGTCACGAAACTTTGAGTGATCAAAACGTATACATCTCAGTTGGTGAAGGTAACGGTGTTACATTCACTATGGCTATCCCTGGTTCTGACGTTGAAGAAATTGTTGTTTCAGGTACCGCAGTTGGTAACTGGGACTTTAACTCAACAACAACTGGTATCTCAGTGAATGTAGGTGACTTGTTTGATAAAACACCTATCGGCCGTGATGCTACGTCTGTTGCACTTCTAGCACCTGGTGCTGGTTTGGGTGATACATCTTTCGCTTCTGGTCAATATGGTTCTTCAGGTAACAATGCATCATTCGGTGGTTCATCTGTTGGTGAGAACGCATATTACATTAACGGTATGAACACTACCAACTTCCGTAATGCTATTGGTTCTTCAACAATTCCGTTTGAGTTCTATGAGCACATGGAAGTTAAAACTGGTGGTTACCAAGCTGAGTTTGGTCGTTCTACTGGTGGTGTTATGAATGCTGTTACCAAGTCTGGTTCTAACGAACTTCACTTCGGTGCGAACGTATTCTGGGAACCAGATGCACTTTATGAAGATAGCCCTAACACATTTGCAGCGACTAACAGCTCTGATGTAACAAGCAAAGTTGAGTATAACTTCTGGGTATCTGGTGCAATCGTTGAAGACAAATTGTTCTTCTATGGTTTGTATAACCCACGTAACTTCAAGCAAACAGATTGTGGCCTAACACGTTGTACATCTGAAGTTCGTAACGAGCCTTTCTACGGCGCGAAAATTGATTTCGTACCATTTGATGGACATCGTTTTGAATATACATACTTCTCAGATGCACAAGATGCTGACCAAGAAGTTCTTGCCTTTGACGGCGTAGAAACAATTGGCCAAAGCTTCGGTGTTGGTACATACAAAAACGGTGGTGACAACCATATCTTCAAATACACTGGTGTACTTGCTGATTGGTTCACTATTTCTGGTATGTACGGTGAAAATAACTATGCACGTGGTCGTACGGCAACTATTGATTCATCAGTTATCACTGAGTATCGTAATGGTTCCCCGACGGCACAAGGTGATTCAGTTGTTGGCTCATTGTTCTGGAATAAAGATAAACGTGTTGCTAAGCGTCTTGACGCTGACTTCTACTTTGATTTAGCTGGCGAACACCACATTCGCGCTGGTTGGGATGAAGAAGAGCTCACAGCAACTGAGTTTACTCGTTATTCTGGTAACGTTGCACTCCGTTATTACAACTCAACTTCATCAAGCACTGGCGAGCGTGTTCGTACACGTCAATATTGGAATGAAGGCAACTTCCAAACTACACAAAGTGCCTACTATATCCAAGATAGCTGGCAAGCTACTGATGACTTGATGTTGAACATCGGTTTCCGTAACGAAACTTTTGACAACCGCAATGCTGAAGGCGATACGTTTGTTAAGTCTAAAAACCAAAAAGCAATGCGTGTTGGTTTCTCTTGGGACCCAACAGGTGACGGTTCTAACCGTATTTATGGTTCATGGGGTCGTTACTTCTTGCCGATTGCAACCAACACAAACATTCGTATGGCTGGTGCTGAATTCTACGTGCAACAGTACTATGAATTACCTGCTGGTTGGGATGCAGACACACCATACCTAACTGCTGGTCTTGGTTCACACGTTGACCTAGCTGCAGATCCTACAACTTGGTATACTACTGCTGACGGCGCACCACTTGTGCTTAACGGTGGTACATCAGTTTATGGTGACGGAACTCAAGCTGGTACGCATGAAACAACAGACGCAAACCTAAAACCAATGTTCCAAGACGAATGGATTGTTGGATTTGATCATGACTTCGGTAATGGTTGGTCTATGGGTGTTAACTACGTACATCGTAAACTTGGTCGTTTGATCGAGGATATCGCGATTGACGCTGGTGTTCCAATCTGGGCTGCTGCAAATGGCTATGACGCCGTTGCTGCTGCATCAGTATGGTCTGGTTTCCATCAGTACGTGCTTACTAACCCAGGTGGTACTGTAACTGTTGGTACGACTGACCTTGTAAACCTTGATGGCTCAGACCCTGGTCTAGTTGTTATGGAACTTACACCTGATATGCTTCCATATCCTGAAGGCAAGCGTAAATATGACGCTGTTAACATTACTTTCTCACGTGAGTGGGACGGAAAATGGTCTTTGGATGGTTCATACACATGGTCTAAATCTATTGGTAACACTGAGGGTTCTGTTAAGTCAGACAACGGCCAGGACGATGCTGGTTTGACAACTGACTTTGACCAACCAGGCTTTACGCATGGCGCATACGGTTACCTACCTAATGACCGTCGTCATCGCATCAAGCTTTGGGGTGCATACCAAGTTAACGATTGGTTGACTGTTGGTGGTAAAATGGTTGTAGAATCTCCACGTAAACAAGGTTGTGTCGGTGAAAACGCCGTAGATAGCTTCGCTTACTGGTATGGTGCTGCATCATGGTATTGTGGTGGTGAATTAACTCCACGTGCGTCACAAATGGAAACAGATTGGACTAAAACGTTCGATCTATCGTTCAGCATGACTCCGAAGATATCTGAAGATATGCCGGGTGACTTGAACTTCCGTATTGACGTGTTCAACGTTTTCAACTCAAAAGCAATTGCTGACCGTTGGGAAGTTGGAGACCTTGGTTTCACATCTGACCTCGCATTTGGTGGTACTACACTTCCAGATCCAGATCCAGATTATGGTAAACCTACTCGTTTCCAAACACCTCGTCACATTCGCTTTAGTGCTTCTTACACGTTCTAATAGCTAATTGAGGTAAAGAATTGATTGGGCCATCCCTTTTGGGGTGGCCTTTTCTTTTGCATAAAAGAGATAAAAAAAAGCCCCTGCATAAAAGAGATAAAAAAAAGCCCCGCTCTGTGAGCGAGGCTTTATGTGTTCTCTAAGTATTTATTACTCGTAAAATGCTTTTCCAAGGGCTGTTTTTAGGCTTGAAAGATGTGTTTCAAAGTTACGCCAGTGAGCGAGGTTAGCCTTGGTAATAGGTTGTCTTACTTGCTCAGAGCTAGCAGTGCGAATGTTACGCTTAGTTTTATGCGGACTTAAGCAGTTATCTTCAAATGGAAGATCACAGTAATTCAATAACTTACCAATTTCTTCTTCGGGATGATTGACCAAGTCTTCATAATGAAGAGTATAAATTTTCTTTGGTAAAACAGAATGCCAATGGTCCATAAGTTTCAAATAAAGCTGATAGTAATGACCCAACTCGATTAAGTCGTAGCTAAAAGGCTGCTTTATGGAAAAATGGTGTTTAAAAAGACTGAGGCAAGTATCCATTGGATGGCGTCTCACATCAATAATTTTAGCATCTGGGAACATTAGGTGTATTAAGCCAATGTGTCTGAAATTATTTGGCATTTTGTCTATAAAACGAGCTGCCTTTGCTCTGTATGTTTCAGCTGACTTTAAATATTTGTGTGTCAGTGTTTCAAAGTTAGCAGGGGATAACTTGTTGATTGCATTAGGGTAACCACCTAACTGCACCAATTGTTGAGTGAGATCATTTACAAAATTACCAATAAAAGGTAATTCCATAGTGGCATCAACCTCACTATGGCTCGCTAAAATTTGTTCAACAAGGGTGGAGCCAGTGCGAGGCAAACCAAGTATAAAAATGGGTGCTTGATTTGTCGTTGTCTGCTCACGACCGCGGGATAAAAGCTCTTTCGAGTAGCCATTTATAATCGCGTCAGTGCTTTTAACCGTTTCATTGGTATCGTAGTGAACAACAGACCGTTGAATAGCATTTCCTTTGGAGTAATAATTAAAGGCCTGATCAAATTCACCATTTTGCTCATGGGCCTGCGCTAATGCAAAATGAATCTGAGAAAAATGTGTGGGAGGGCAGTTTGCATTTTTCGAGGCTCTTTCGAGGGTTTCTATGTCCTTTGTTGAAAAGGTATAGGTTTTAAGATCAGCTAGAGCCCAATATGCTGCACCGTTAAACGGGGCACTTTTGATATATTTTTTATAGCATTTTATGCTTTGGCTAGTGTCACCTTGAACACGGTATATATTTCCTAAAACCATAAAGATTTCTGGTTGATTAGGTAATATTTTCAGTGATTTAGAGAGTGCTTCGATGCTTTCCTCATGTTGAAAAAGAAAGTCTAATGCTATCCCATACATTGCCCAAGTAATATGGTTTTTTGGGTCCAGTTTCAAGGATAGTTCAAAAGATTGTTTTGCGCTTTCATACTGACCAGTTCTCATAGATAAATCGCCAGAGGCGGTTAATGCCAGAGGCCAATATCTAGTGATTTGTAATATTTCTGAGAAAATTTTACGAGATTGGTCGTAATTTCCGCTTTCCATGGCATGAATAGCCAAGCCAGTTTTAGCCTCTACGTTTTGTGGATTTATTCCTACAATTTGTTGGTAGATTTGAGCAGCTAAAGCGGAGTTATGTTGTTGAAGAGCCACTTTTGCTTCATCAATTTTATTGCGAAGTGGATCTAATTTGCAAGCAATGGAATATGCATTAGAGGCCTCGTTCAGTTTGTTATCTTCCACATAACAATCACCAAGTAAAAACCAAAGTGGCACACTAGAGGCTTCCTTTGTAGCGAGCTTTTTGAGCAAACTAATTCCTTGTGCATTCTCGCCTGCTGCTATGTAGGCTGTTACCAAGTCTTTAACGGCTATATGTGTCCCTTTAACGCGCGAGTGAATGCTTTTAAAAACGTTGATAGCATCAGAATATTTTTGTTGGCGCTGGTATGCAATTCCTAGTAAGCGTTCACAGTTTAAGTCACCGCCATTCATCGTAATAAATTGTTTAAGCAATTTTTCTGCATCAAAAAATTGGTTTTTATTTATTAAGTTGAGAGCCTTTTTATAAGTGTTTTGCACAGTGCTCGGTGTCATGAAAGAAATCTTTCTTTGCTATTTTTGAGATAAAAATAATATGCTGGAAACATGAGAAATACAATAATCGAATTAACCCGTATAAGTTAATCACCGTCTTTCATTTTAAACGGTTCCATGCCAAAGCCAGCCAGTTCGTCAGCGCGCTCGTTGCCTTCGTCGCCAGCATGACCTTTAACCCATATCCACTCAATATCATGACGCGCTACAGCATCGTCCAGATCTTGCCACAGGTCAGCATTTTTGACAGGTTTTTTGTTTGCGGTTTTCCAACCCTTCTTTTTCCAGCCGTGAATCCACTCCGTAATGCCCTTCATTACATAGGTGCTATCAGTGTGTAAACGTATATCACAAGGGCGTTTCAGCGCATTCAGGCCTTGTATGGCAGCCATCAGCTCCATGCGATTATTTGTGGTTTCAAAATCGCCGTCATAAAGTTCTTTTTCAGCGCCGTTTGAGCGCATTAAGACACCCCATCCCCCTGGGCCAGGATTGCCGCTACAGGCGCCGTCAGTCCACATCTCGACCAAACCTTTGCTCTTAGAAGACATAATCTGCGGCATCCTCTACACTGCGGTGGAATTTAAGGCGTTTAATATATTCTTTTGGGTCCTTTACGCGCACAACAGCGCCTTCCACTTGGTTCAACCAGTCATAGGACCGTGTTAGCAAAAAGCGCAAAGCTGCACCGCGACATAAAGTGGGAAGGGCCGCGATCTCCGCTGGCTCCAAGCTGCGTCTGCCATCATAGCGCTCTACGAGAGCCTTTGTGTGTGCAGCTGAAAAATCATGGTTCTCGTCAAAACCCCAGGCGTTGATCATAACCGCGATGTCATATGCCAAAAAGTCAGTGCAGGCGAAATAAAAGTCGATAAGCCCAGTTAGAGTATCGTCGGTGAACAAAACATTATCAGGAAACAGATCACCGTGGATAAGCCCTGTTGGTAAATCTTTCGGCCAGTTGGCTTCTAAGTATGTAAGTTCGCCGTCGATAAGGTCAGCAAGCCCCTCTTCAATCTCATCTGCACGATCGCCAATTTCGGTGGCGAGTGCTCGCCAGCCATCCAGCGTTAGATCGTTTTCACGGGTCGCATCATAGTCTTCACCTGCGACATGCATTTTTGCAAGTGCATCACCCACTTCACCACAGTGAATAGGAGTGGGGAAGTCGCTAGACACCCCATTTAAAAAGGTAATAAGACAGGCATTTTTTCCAGCAAGTGTTTGTAAATAATGGCCTTTGTCGCACTTAACGGGAAGTGGGCAGGGCAAGCCGTGGCTTGCCAAATGGCTCATAAGGTCAAGGAAAAAAGGCAGATCTTCCACGCTTGCGCGTCGCTCATACAGCGTTAAAATGAAGCGCCCTTTTTCGGTCTGTAGGAAGTAATTCGAGTTTTCAATACCCTCGGCGATGCCCTTAAAGGCAAGCGGTTGTCCAACCGAATAACCGGATAAAAAATTCGCGAGAGCTGGAGCATCAACATGAGTGTAAACTGCCATTATCCTGCCTTTGCCAGCACTGGTGGCAGTTTAAAGGTTACGTTTTCTTCAGCGGTGGTGATGGTGTCGATATGGGCGTGATATTTTTCACGGATGGCTTCAATAACCTCTTCCACCAAAATTTCAGGTGCTGATGCGCCAGCAGTGATGCCGATGGTATTAACACCGTCAAACCAGCTCCAGTTAATGTCTTTTGAGCGCTGCACGAGGTTGGCGCGGCAACCATGCTTTTCAGCCACCTCCACCAAGCGCATGCTGTTAGAGCTGTTCGGTGCACCAATCACAATGAGAAAGTCACAATCCTCTGCCATGGCTTTCACCGCTTCTTGGCGGTTAGTAGTGGCGTAACAAATGTCTTCTTTTTTCGGTGTTTCAATACTGGGGAAACGCTCTTTCAAAATTTCTACAATCTCTTGCGTATCATCCACCGACAGGGTTGTTTGAGTCACAAAAGATAGATTTTTCGGGTCTTTGGGCGAAACCGTTCGGGCATCGTCCGTGGTTTCGATAAGGGTCATTGCCCCTTCTTCCACTTGGCCCATGGTGCCGATTACCTCTGGGTGGCCCGCATGTCCGATCATTAAAATATGGTGTTTTTTTCTGTGATGGCGTTCCACTTGACGGTGCACCTTGCTCACCAACGGGCAAGTCGCATCCACATAGATCATTTCGCGGCGTTCAGCCTCAGCTGGTACACTCGCCGGCACGCCGTGGGCCGAAAATACAACAGGTTTGTCATCGGGTACTTCTTTAAGAGTATCAACGAAAATAGCACCGCGCGCTTCAAGGCCTTCAACCACATAACGGTTATGCACAATTTCGTGGCGCACATACACTGGCGGACCAAACTTATCGAGAGCAACTTCAACGATTTTGATCGCACGATCAACACCAGCACAAAAACCACGCGGGTTGGCAATCAATACTTTCATTTGCTCTTTACTCATTAGCTGTCCTTAAGGCTTGAAGTGCTTACGTTTGCAATTGGTACTACCCCGTCTTCATCGCGTCAATCTGTAAATGGCTAGAGAATTTGTTCGGGTTGTCACGGCTGTTTTTGACGAGTATTTTCGTGTGGGTGCGGGTAAATTGTTTAAAGCTGTTTTGCCTCTGGTTTAAGGTCATTTCATGGCAAAGCAATAGTGAGCTTGCACTTGTCGCGCGGCTTTCCTATGATGCGCCGAAATCAGGGTGCCAAATGGTCAGTGCGCCCACTAAATAGGATTATTGCTATGAAATTGCGTTTTGCGCTTGTTGCTATGGTTGGCTTGATGGTCAACGCCTGCTCAAAAGATATTTTTGAAGTGACGGTGTCACCTTGTCCCGCGTTGTCGGTTGTAGGCGATATTGGCACGCTTACCCGTTTTGTTGGTGAAGGGCGCAATACAGAGGATGTGGCCTTTACAGCTACTGCGACCAACGCACAAATCAACTGTACCGCAGAGGGTAGTATAAACAGCACAGTAACCTTTGACATTATCGCTGAGGCGGGGCCTGCTCTGCAAAATAACAATGAGACCATTAGTTATTTTGTTGCTGTGATGAGAGATAACCACCTTATCGTGACCAAGAAGATTTATGATGTAAACTTGCGATTCGGTAGCAATAACAGCCGAATTGAGCGTAGTCAGTCTATCCAAAATGTAATTCCGTCACTTGGTCAAGCACAACATTATGACTATGAAATCCTTATAGGCCTACAGCTTACGCCTGATGAAGCGGCTTATAACATTGCGCGTTAAACCACGCGTAAACTACTGATTGACTTAAAAGGTGCTCGGATTATTATCCGAGCATCGTTTTAGATAACGACGTCTAGCAGTACTATAACTGCGCATCATCGCGGGAGAGATCATCTCCTAAGGGCCAGCATAGGCCTTGATGGCGCCGAAGGAGCAACCGCCTCGGAAACTCTCAGGCCACCGGACCGCGAATGATTAGACGCTCTGGAAAGCAAAGGCCAAAAGCCTTTCACCGACGGGGTAGGCCAGAAAACTGGTTAAATCTCTCAGGTTCCATGACAGAGGGGGCATAGTGAACAGGTTTACCTGTTTTTTATGTGCTTTTTGGAGACCAGAGATGACCGCAGAGACAAACAACGAAACTTTATTAAAAACGCCACTGTATGATTTGCATGTTGAGCTGGGTGCCAAGATGGTTCCGTTCGCAGGTTATGACATGCCCGTCCAGTATCCGCTCGGTGTATTAAAAGAACACACCCACACGCGTGAAGCTGCGGGCTTGTTTGATGTCAGCCACATGGGCCAGTGTTATATCCATTCAAAAAATGGTGAAGACCCAGCGATTGCGCTAGAGCAGATCATGCCAGCCGCAATCCAGAACCTGAAACCGGGTAAAATGCGCTACAGCGTTCTTTTAAACGATGAGGGCGGTATTGAAGACGACCTGATGATAACCCGCACCCATGATGCGGATGGTAAGCTGTATGTTGTCGTAAACGCTGCCTGTAAAGATAAAGACTACGGGATCATTGAAGAGAAAATTGGTCACTTGGTGACGCTTGAGCCGCTTGAGGACCTTGGTCTTATTGCGCTGCAAGGGCCAGAGGCTGAAAACGCACTAGCCAGCCTTGCACCTGAAGTGGCCGACATGGGCTTTATGGAAGCAACAGCGGTTACGCTAGAGGGAGTTGTGTGCTGGGTATCTCGCTCGGGCTACACTGGCGAGGACGGTTATGAAATTTCCGTACCAGAAGAAACAACAGATGCGCTAAGCCGTCGCTTATTAGCCATCGACAGTGTTGAGGCCATTGGCCTCGGTGCGCGTGACAGTCTGCGGCTTGAAGTGGGCTTATGCCTTTCAGGTCATGACTTTGACGCCAGCATTACACCAGTTGAAGCCAATATTAATTTCGCGATGGGTGTTGCTCGTCGCAAAGTGGGTGATTTCCCCGGCGGTGAGAAGATCGTTAAGCAACTCACTGAGGGCGCACCTAAGTTACGCGTTGGCATCTTGCCATCTGGTCGTGCACCAGCGCGTGAAGGCACTGAAATTGTAGACGAGAGCGGTAAGGCGATCGGGGTTATCACCTCAGGGGGCTTTGGTCCTACAAAAGGTGGGCCAGTTGCTATGGGGTTTGTTGACGCTGCTCACGCAGAGGTGGGAACAGCAATTTCATTAATGATACGTGGCAAAAGCCAAGCAGCAACGGTTGCTGCGATGCCATTTATTGAACAACGTTACGTACGTAAAACTAAAAAGTAAGGGGTGATTAAGATGTTGAAATTTACAGATGAGCACGAATGGTTGCTAGTGGACGGTGATAGTGTAACCGTTGGTATCACTGAATATGCGCAAAAAGCGCTTGGTGATGTGGTGTTTGTTGAGATGCCTGAAGTGGGTGACACAGTAAGCAAAGGCGACGATGCTGGTGTTGTTGAAAGTGTTAAGGCCGCGAGCGAACTTTACGCGCCTGTCGCAGGGGACATTACCGCTGCTAACGAAGAGCTAGAAGGCGATCCAAGCCTTGTGAACTCTGATCCTATGGGCGCTGGTTGGTTCTTTAAAATGACCGTAGCGGACATGAGTGAAGTTGAAGCCCTTATGGATGAAGCAGGATACAATGCTTTTATCGCAGGCCTCGAATAAGCTTAAATTTTTGACGATGGAGTGCAGCCATGCGCTATTTACCACTGAGCGATACAGATCGCTCGGACATGTTGGCTAAAATTGGGGTTCAGGGTATCGATGCCCTATACTGTGATGTGCCAAACGCTGTCCTAAACGCTGATATTGATCTACCAAACCATAAAACTGAGATGGAGGTGGAGCGTCACCTCACCAAGCTTGCCGCGAAAAACACAGTGGCAGGTACGGTTCCATTTTTTGTAGGCGCAGGCGCATACCGCCACCACGTGCCAGCAACTGTGGATCATATCATCCAGCGCGGTGAGTTTTTAACAGCTTATACACCTTACCAGCCAGAGATTGCGCAAGGAACCTTGCAGTATCTTTTTGAGTTTCAAAGCCAAGTGGCAGACCTTACTGGTATGGATGTGGCCAATGCGAGCATGTATGACGGGTCAACGGGCTGCGGCGAAGCAGTGATGATGGCGCGGCGCGTTACTCGTAAGAAAAAAGCTGTTTTAGCGGGTGGTTTGCACGGTCAGTACCGTGATGTTTGTGAAACGGTCACTCAGTACACCGATGATGAATTAAATTTACTTACGCCGAACCCTGCTGACCCCGCAGCTGAGCTTCAGGACCTTATGGATAATGTCGATGACACCACTAGCTGTGTGATTGTACAAAATCCTAATATGTTTGGTCATGTGATGGACCTTAGCGCGTTGGCTGACAAAGCCCACGCCCATAAGGCACTCTTGGTTGTTGTTGTCACAGAGATTGTAAGCTTAGGTGCGATTAAAAGCCCCGGTGAAATGGGTGCTGATATCGTGGTGGGCGAGGGTCAAAGTATCGGTAACGCTCTTAATTACGGTGGTCCATATCTTGGTCTTTTCGCAACCAACCAAAAATTTGTTCGCCAAATGCCAGGTCGTGTGTGCGGTGAGACGGTGGATGCAGCGGGTGAGCGTGGCTTTGTGTTAACGCTTAGCACTCGCGAACAACATATCCGCCGTGAGAAAGCAACGTCCAACATTTGTACCAATTCTGGTCTTTGCTGCCTTGCATTCACTATTCATATGACGCTTTTGGGTGAAAAGGGACTGCGCCAAATGGCAATGCTCAACCATAAAGCAGCATGCGATGTGAAAGCAGCACTGAGTGCTGTGGATGGTGTGGACGTGTTAAATGAAGTTTTCTTTAATGAAATTACCGTGCGTCTCAGTAAAAATGCCGATGAGGTCGTAGAAGCTCTTGCTGAAAAGGGTATTCTAGCAGGCGTGCCAGCCTCACGGCTAATGCCAAACGCTGGTTTGGATGACCTGTTGATCATCGCAGCAACTGAAACGGTAACAGCGGAAGATATCGCAGCACTCGCGTCTGGTCTTGAAGGAGAGCTGTCATGAGCATGAACAGTGAAGGGCGTCCTTCAGGCGTGAAGCCGATGGATACATCTGCGGCATCATTTGAAAGCTTTTCTGGTCACCGTGGTCTCAGGGCGGCAGAGCCACTAATATACGAACTGGGTGATATTAACCGCACAGGCGTAGATTTTGCTGATGCTGGGGACTTTGAAACTAGTCTAGGTGGTCTTGAACGCACAGCAGATATTGGGTGTCCCGGTTTGGCTGAGCCTGATGTGGTGCGCCACTACACGCGTCTTAGCCGTAAAAACTATGGTATTGATATGGGGCCGTTCCCGCTTGGGTCTTGCACCATGAAGCACAATCCGCGACTGAATGAAAAAGTCGCTCGTATTCCGGGTTTTGCGGACATTCACCCGCTGCAGCCAACCAGCTCAGTGCAAGGTGCGCTAGGACTTATGGAAGAGCTTGCACATTGGATAATGGAGCTTTGTGGTACACCAGCTGTGGCGATGAGCCCGAAAGCCGGTGCCCATGGTGAGCTTTGCGGTATTATGGCGATCCGCACGGCGCATGAAGCCAAAGGTGACGCTCGCTCAGTGGTTTTGGTGCCTGAAAGCGCCCACGGAACCAACCCGGCAACAGCGGCCGTTTGTGGCTATAAGGTTAAGCCGATCCCAGCCAACGACAAAGGTCGTGTGGATTTGGACGCGCTCAAAGAAGCGTTGGACGAAACCGTTGCAGGCGTGATGGTAACCAACCCTAACACTTGCGGCCTGTTTGAGAGCGAAGTGATTGAGATCGCTGATGCTGTACACGCCATTGGTGGGTATTTCTACTGTGACGGTGCTAACTTCACCGCGATTGCAGGCAAAGTACGCCCAGGAGACCTAGGTATCGACGCGATGCATCTTAACTTGCACAAAACCTTCTCAACGCCGCACGGTGGTGGTGGTCCAGGGTCTGGTCCTGTTGTTTTCTCTGACCGTCTTAAAGACTATGTGCCGTTACCCTATGTGGTGCAAACTGAAGACGGTCTGAGCCTTAAAGAACATAAAGACGGCGATAATGACCCAAGCTTCGGTCGCATGACCGCTTTTCACGGCCAAATGGGCATGTATGTGCGTGCACTGGCTTATATGTTGAGCCACGGTGTCGATGGTATCAAACAAGCGTCTGAAGATGCTGTTTTGAATGCCAACTATGTCCGAGTTTCTCTCAGCGATGTTATGAGCCTATCGTTTGAGGGGGCTTGTATGCACGAAGCACTGTTTGATGACCGTTTCCTTAAGGATACGGGCGTTACCACGCTAGACTTCGCCAAAGCGATGATCGATGAGGGCTATCACCCTATGACCATGTATTTCCCACTGGTGGTACACGGCGCGATGTTAATTGAGCCAACCGAGAGTGAGAGCAAATACAATATGGATCAGTTTATTCGTTCCATGCGCGGCCTTGCAGGGGCTGCTAAAGCGGGTGAAATTGAGCGTTTTGCGAATGCGCCTTACTTCGCGCCAACGCGGCGTATGGATGAAACCCAAGCCGCACGGTCACCAAAGCTTCGGTATCGTATGCCAAGCCAAGACTAGGTTTCACTAAATAGAAAATTCATTTAAAAGCCGGGGCTTACGCCTCGGCTTTTTTGGTTTCAACCCCTAGGGCTCGCCCAGCCATGAAAAAGATGGTGATGACAAACAGGTTGCCAACCCCGTGTACCCAAATAAGTGCTTGTTGGATACTTCTAGCGCCATACTCAGCCGCGAACATGTCACTTAGCATGCCTGTTACCAGCGGACCTAAGCCTAGCCCGATAAGATTTAGGATGAAAAACAATATAGCGCTAACCAACGCCCGCATTGCCGGTTTGGAGAGCGAATGGCACACTGCGATAGATGGCCCCAAGTACATAGAGCCAAGAAAGAAGAATAAGCCAAGGTACCAGATGGACATCTTGTCTTCGCTCATAAGGACGTAAAAGCCTAAGGGGTAGATGATGGCATAATTAAGTGATGTGATCCAAAGACGCCAACGGTGATCTTTTTTGCCCAGCGTATCAGCCAAAAACCCACTAAAATAAGTGCCTAGTCCGCCACCTAAGCCAATGGCGAGTGACAGATACAAACCAACTTCGGTGAGGCTCATGTCGTAAACGCGAACCATTAGCGAGGGGATAAAGTTAAGATTAGAATAGCCAACAAATGAGGCTAGCCCACAGCCAAGGGCCGTTAACTTCATAGCTTTAGAGGCTTTAAAATGCTCCATCACTGTTCTGAGTGGAACTGGGTCTGCTTTATCTTTATCATATGCGCCGCGGATAGGTTCTTTAACGGTTAGCCTTACGATAACTGCTAATAAAATTCCGGGTACGCCGACAACAAAGAAGGCAATACGCCATCCAAGCGTATCAGCCATCCAGCCGCCAAAAAGAAACCCAATCATTAATCCTAAGTAAAGACCTGATGAATATATACTTATCGCAGTGGCGCGTTTTTCAGGTTGGAAATAGTCAGATAGCATAGCATGGGCTGGGGGGCTGCCACCTGCTTCGCCGACCCCAACGCCGATCCGTGCAAGTAAGAGCTGAGAATAGTTTTGTGCAAAGCCAGATACGGCGGTCATGATTGACCATACAGCCAAAGAACCTGCCATTATGTTGCGACGGTTTCCTCTATCTGCCCAACGGGCAATGGGTAATCCCATAACCACGTAAAAAATAGCAAAGGCAAGACCTGTCATCATGCCCAATTGCGTGTCACTTAACCCTAATTCAGCTTTGATAGGCTCTTGCAAAATGGTTAAGATTTGTCTGTCAATGAAGTTAAATGCATAGACGATCATCAACATATATAGAACATAATTGCGGTAAATATTACTGACTGGCTCGACCCGATTTAAAGACATTCCCACTTCCCCTGTGTTCTTTTAGTGAATTCAGAGTGCGTTAGGTGATTGATATTGTACAGATTTATATTTGTTCTTGCTTTGTTCTCATTTACGTTCTATATAATAGGCATGACTATTCAATCACATATTCGCATGCATGACGTTTCGTCAGCAACCCTGCCAGCAGAGCTACGACGTGGACGAGGGGCGACCAGCAATATGTCTGGCCGCTTTGAGGCGAGGGCGCGTATAAATTTTGAGGACGGTTGGGGATCTAAAAGCGAAGAGATTAATCGCAGAACCACAGTGACCGATGAACATCCTAAGACGATTATAAGTAAGAACAGCTCACCTGATGTGCCGTTTGATAAATCTATTAACCCTTACCGAGGCTGTGAGCATGGGTGTAGTTATTGTTACGCAAGGCCAGCCCATGCCTATATGGGGCTGTCACCTGGCTTGGACTTTGAAAGTCGTTTGTTCGCTAAGCCAGATGCGGCCAAACTGTTGGAAAAAGAGATATCAGCTAAAAACTATAAAATGTCTCCTATTGCACTGGGTACGAACACCGACCCTTATCAGCCCATTGAGCGGGAGCGGGGCATAACCCGCGAAATACTTGAGGTGTTGGTTAAACACAATCATCCTTTCACCATAGTCACGAAAAACCAGATGATACTGAGGGATTTAGATATTTTAAAGCGGGCCGCTGCCAAAAACCTTGTGAAGGTATCTATTAGTGTGACGACGCTGGACCATAAACTATCAAGGTTGATGGAGCCACGGGCAACGACCCCACAGCGCAGGCTTGATACTATTAAGCTGCTGAGCGAAGCGGGCGTCCCAACTGGGGCGCTAGTCGCACCGCTCATACCTGCGATTAATGACCACGAACTAGAGAATATATTAACGGCTGTGGTGATGAACGGCGCTAGTGAGGCGGCTTATATATTGCTGCGTTTGCCAAGCGAAGTTGCACCACTGTTCAGAAGCTGGCTTGAGGAGCATTTCCCTGACCGTGTCACGCGGGTCTTCTCACGGCTAAAGGCTATGCGCGGCGGTAAAGTTAATGATCCGCGCTTCGGTGATCGCATGCGGGGAGGCGGAGTTGAAGCCATGATGCTATCACGCAGGTTTCGCGTGGCAGCAGAGAGGCTCGGCATAAATAAAGAAGAAGAGCAACTTGATATGACGGCTTTCATGCCACCTATTAATGTCGCTCATAGCGCGCAGTTATCTCTGTTTTAGGCCGCGCTTTCTTCCAACTCGTCGCGCCACTCTTTAAGATTAAGGTCAATGGCTGCGAAACCACCAATCCATAGCATCGTATCCCACGTGTAAACATAATGTCCGTATACCGACCAAGATATCGCACATCCTATAATGCATAGATAAACGACGGTTTGGGCGATATTAGCAGCGCGTATCCACGGTGAATTATAAATGCCCTTATTTTGCAAGATCATCACGAACGTCAGCAATATTGATATGGATAACCAGCCAACGCTCTCAATAAAGCCAGACCATGCTTGTTTCATTGAAATGTCATAACCGACAGCGTCAGTCAATACAGGCTCACCTTCAAGTTTATAAAGTTCACCGTTCACTTCAATGGATGCGCAGTTAGAGAGATCAACTATTTGATATGAGAGATTATGTGTGAAGGAAAGCTGATCACCCGCCAGAGCACACAAACCACCGACCTCATTAAGAACGGTCGCGTTTGTTAAATCAATAAGCGTTTGCCCATAAGAGTAGACCGTATGGCAAATGATCACATAAAAGAGGACGCGGAAAAGCTGCA
>Ga0209344_10001569_pt1 | contig 29008 bp, 25 predicted proteins | sample Cruoilmetagenom6_FD_187293 | JGI IMG/M metagenome (GOLD analysis project Ga0209344, IMG submission 187293) | Oil polluted marine microbial communities from Coal Oil Point, Santa Barbara, California, USA - Santa Barbara Oil Seep Sample 6 (SPAdes)... | ecosystem: Environmental > Aquatic > Marine... | reverse complement strand
GTCTGACAAGCCTTCAAAAGGTTTTATTTTATTAGAAAAAACAGAATTGCTAGAGCGATTTTTACCTGAATTAGTTGCATTAAAAGGAATTGAAGAGTTTGAAGGACAAAAGCATAAAGATAATTTTTATCACACCCTAGAAGTAGTTGACAATATTACTCGAAATACAAATAATTTATGGTTGCGTTGGGCTGCTTTATTGCATGATATTGGTAAGGCTCCAACAAAACGCTTTGATAAAAAAATAGGGTGGACGTTCCATGCACATGAATTCGTGGGTTCAAAAATGGTTTATAAGTTGTTCAAACGTCTGAAAATGCCACTGAATGATAAAATGAAATACGTGCAAAAATTAGTATTACTTAGCTCTCGTCCTGTTATTTTAGCAGAAGATGTTACTGATTCGGCTGTTCGTAGATTAATTTTTGATGCCGGAGATGATATCGAAGATTTGATGATACACTGTGAAGCAGATATCACCACAAAAAATCCAAAAAAATTCAAGCAATATTTGAATAATTTTAAAATAGTGCGTCAAAAAATTAAAGAAGTTGAAGAGCGTGATAGAATCCGTAATTTTCAACCTCCAATTTCTGGAGAATTGATTATGGAAACTTTTAATTTGAAACCTTGTAGAGAAATAGGAGTTTTAAAAGAAGCTGTTAAAGAGGCCATTTTAGAAGGTGAAATTAAAAATGATTATGAAGAAGCTTTTCAATTTATGCTGCAGCAGGCTAAAAAATTAGGTGTAACAAAGTCGAAATAAAAAGAATATGACGAATTCAAAAAACATCAACATTTGGCATCAAGTTGTAGCGACTAAAGACCTAAAAAAATTAGATGAAATATTGGATAGTGATGTTGTATTTCACTCACCTATAGTACATACTCCCCAAGTTGGTAAAGAAATTACTAAGCAATATTTAACTGCCGCTTTTCATGTTTTTTTTGATGATTCTTTTAAATATGTTAATGAGGTTATAAGTGAACGAAAAGCTGTGTTAGAATTTATGGTTGTGTTAGACGATATTATTGTAAATGGTGTAGACATGATTCAATGGAATAAAGAAGGGAAAATTACCGAATTTAAAGTAATGATTCGCCCATTGAAGGCAATTAACCTGATTCATCAGAAAATGGCAGCTATGTTAGAACATAACAAATAAATTTTTAGCTTTAAGTTTTACTCATAGTTTTTAGAAAATTGTATATTGGTAGTTGAATTACAATCAATTGATCTCACTTTCTAAATGAAAAAAAGAATCTTTACCTTATTGTTGGTTGTTACTTTTCAGCTAGTATTTTCTCAATCAGTTAATGATACACTTATTGTAGGCTATTCTTCGGCACCACCATTTATTGTTGAAAAAGGGGAAGAGCCTGAAGGAATAAATATTTGGCTATGGCAACAACTGGCTAAAGATCTAAATATACAGTATCGTTTAGTTGCAATGGACTTTTCAGAGATGTTAGAGGCGTTGCAAAATGGTAGGATCGATGTTTGTATAAATCCGTTAACAATAACCAGTGATAGAAGTAAAAAAATGGAATTTTCCCATTCTTTTTATGCTTCAAACTCTACGATTGCAGTTACCGAAGCATCTTCTATTCAAAAGTTCATTAAATATATAAAGCCTTTTTTCAATGTAAATTTTATAAAAGGAGTAGTAGCCTTACTAGTAATTGTATTCTTGTTTGGTACTATTGCATGGCATTTTGAAAGAAGAAAGAATCATGAACAATTCCGTCCAGGCTGGAAAGGTATTTTTGACGGTATATGGTGGTCGGTTGTAACTATGACCACGGTTGGCTATGGCGATAAATCTCCAAAAAGTAGAGGAGGTAAAATGATTGCGCTTATTTGGATGTTCAGTGGGCTTTTATTTGTTTCTGGTTTAACTGCAAGTATAGCTTCTAGTTTGACCGTTGACAGGATGAGTAATAGTGTAAAAAATTTCAATGAATTTAAAGAGCGTTATGTTGGCAGTATTAAAAAATCTAGTTCCAGCGAATTTTTAAAATCAAATTTTTTTAGTGATTTAAAATTGTATACTAATGTTACAGATGGGTTAACAGATTTAAATAATGGGAAGATTGATGCATTTATTTATGATGAACCTATTTTAAAATTCCGTATCAAACAGAACAATAAGTTTAATAATTTACAAGTGCTACCTATAAAATTTGATCTTCAGTTTTATGCATTCGGTTTGCCGAAAGATAGAATTGAACTTGAACAGCAAATTTCTCAAAAAATTTTAGAAATAACCGAAAGCCATGAGTGGAAAGTTGTTCTTAGTGAATACAACCTTAGTCAAATTTAGTTTTTTACATCTTTTAATGTTTTAAGTGTAACAAACCTATAATAGATGTCGTCTATTATAAAAGCAACTCCATTAGTACTCAAAATAAATCAAAATAAACCCCAATGTTTGATATAGATCGCTGGCAAGAGATTTTCGACACCATCCGTAAAAATAAGTTGCGCACCTTTCTTACGGGCCTCTCTGTTGCGTCTGGTATTTTTATCCTTGTAATTTTATTGGGCTTTGGACAAGGTTTCCAAAACGGCATTCGTAAAGAATTTGAAGGTGATGCAACAAACCGTGTACAAGTATGGACACAAGTTACTACTATAGAGTATAATGGATTAAACCCCGGTCGACGTATTCAATTACGTAACTCTAATTTCGAATATACTAATAATGCTTTCGCGGAAGATTTAGAATACAAATCCAGAGTTTTCAGAGTTAGAGGTGTGTCCGTAAATTATAAGAAAGAGTCTGGTGCATACGGGATTCATGGAGTAAGCCCAGACTATCAGCCAATTGAAAACACAAAATTAATAACTGGTCGTTTCTTGAATCAGTTAGATATGGATAAATTACAGAAAGTTGTAATAATCAGTAAAAAGATAAAACGTGAATTAATGAAAGAAGTTGAAGATCCTTTAAATGAATATCTTCAATTATCAGGCATTAATTTTAAAATTGTTGGTGTTTATACCGACCCTGAAGGAGAAAGAGCGGAAAATCGTATTTATATCCCAACAACAACGGCTCAAAATATTTTTGATGGTCAAAATAAGGTATCTAATATGTCATTTACCTTAGCGCCACAAGAAACTTTCGATGAATCTGTTTTGGCAGCAAATAAATTCACTTCAAAATTAAAAAAATATCTGAAAGAATCGCATCAAGTAGCCCCAGATGATGATAGTGCTATTCGTGTTTTCAGTGCTGAAGAAGAGGCTAAACGCTTTTATACTTTAACAGGTAATATTTCATTGTTTTTTTGGTTTGTGGGAATTTGTACAATTATTGCCGGTATTGTGGGAGTGAGTAATATTATGTTGATTATAGTAAAAGACAGAACTAGGGAAATAGGAATTAGAAAAGCTTTAGGTGCAAAACCTTGGTCAATTATTAGTATGATATTGCATGAAGCAATTTTTGTTACTTCCGTCGCAGGTTTTGCAGGCTTGATATTTAGCATGGGTTTATTAGAAATTGTAGGGCCAAATGTTGAGGTTGATTATATTTCCAACCCAACAGTAAATTTTTCAATAGCAATGACCATGGTTATTTTATTAATTATTGCAGGTGCACTGGCAGGATTTTTCCCTGCATGGAAAGCGGCTAAAGTTCAACCAATTGTAGCTTTAAGAGATGAATAGTTATGTTTAATAGAGATCGCTGGAAAGAAATAATAGAAGTATTGTCTTCAAATTGGTTTAGAACCACATTGACCGCTTTTGGAGTATTTTGGGGTATTTTTATCTTGATTATTTTATTAGCTGCGGGTAAAGGATTTGAGAATGGTGTAAATGCAGATTTTGGAGATATCGCTACAAATACGATGTTTATGTGGACTCGTACCGCAACAAAAGCGTATCAAGGAATGCCTAAAGACCGACGTTTTAATTATCGAACAGGAGATGTTGAAGATATTCGACAAAATGTTAAGAATTTAAGATATATTTCTCCTAGAAATCGACTTGGAGGTTTTAATGGCTCCAATAATGTAGTAAGAGGAATAAATACAGGAGCTTATGATGTTTATGGAGACTATCCTGAAATTATCAAGCAAGAGCCAATGGACATTACTTCTGGTCGATTTATTAATTATAATGATATTAATGAAAATCGAAAAGTTGCTATTATTGGCGCAGGTGTAAAGAGTGGTTTGTATGAAAAAGAAGAAGAAGTTTTAGGAACCTATATCAAAATTCAAGGTGTTAATTTTATGGTGATTGGCACTTATAAGAAAAAAAGTAATGGAGGTGAAGGAGAAGAAGACCAAAAGCAAATATATGTGCCTTTTACTGCTTTTTCACAAGCTTTTAATATGGGTGACAGAGTAGGGTGGATGGCAATAACAGCAATAGACGGAACACCTATTACTTCTATAAAAGAAGGAATATTCAATATTGTAAAAAAGAATCATAAAATTCATCCCGAAGATGAAAGGGCTGTTGGTCATTTCGATTTGTTTGAAGAATATAGTAAAGTTCAAAGACTTTTTGCTGCCATTAGAGTAATCGCTTATTTTGTAGGAATATTAGTCTTACTATCTGGTGTAATTGGTGTAAGTAATATTATGTTGATAGTCGTAAAGGAGCGCACCAAGGAAATAGGAATTAGGAGATCTTTAGGCGCTTCACCATGGAATATTAGAGGACAGATACTTACCGAATCAGTATTTTTAACAATTATATCAGGTATGGCAGGAATCGTTTTCTCATCGTTTCTAATATACCTTATAAATGTTGCTATGGATAGTAGTGGTCCAGTAGATATGTTTGCAAACCCTAGTGTTAATATTGGGGTTGTTAGTGCTGCACTAACAATTTTAATAATCTCAGGCTTATTAGCCGGGTTTATACCAGCTCAAAATGCCATCAAAATAAAACCAATAGAAGCGTTAAGAACAGATTAATAATATAACATTAGAAACGAACAAAATGAAAAAATCAGTAACCATATTCATATTAATTTTTATAGTTGTAACATTTGCAGGTGCCATGTACTATTTATATACTAAAAATGCTGAAGATCCTGTGGTTTATGAAACCGAAGAACCTTCTACAAAAACAATAATCAAAAAAACGGTTGCTACTGGAAGTATTTTGCCTTTAGAAGAAGTTCTGATCAAGCCAAATATTTCTGGGGTAATTCAAGAAGTATTTGTAAAAGGAGGTGATATTGTAAAAGAGGGAGATCTCATAGCAAAAATTAGAATTGTTCCAAATCTTTCTTCTTTGAACAATGCAAAGAATTCAATTGAAACAAATAAAATTGCTTTAGATGATGAAAAACGAAACTATGATCGTCAACAATCTTTATTTACTAAAGGTGTAATTTCTAAACAAGATTTAGAACGGGCAGAGGTTACATATAAACAAGCTCAACAATCATATAACGCCGCGAATAGAAATTATGACATTGTTCGTACAGGTTCTACCCGAGGTTTAGGGAATGCTGCTAACACTTTGATTCGTTCAACGGTTGCTGGTATGGTATTGGAAGTTCCGGTGGAAGTGGGTAATCAGGTAATTGAAAGTAATAATTTTAATGAAGGTACAACTATTGCTTCTTTAGCCGATGTGAATAAATTAATTTTTGAAGGCAAGATTGATGAATCTGATGTAGGTAAAATAAAAGAAGGATTACCATTAGAAATAACTGTTGGAGCTGTTGAAAACACCACTTTTGATGCTGTCTTGGACTATATCGCTCCTAAAGGAAAATTAGAAAATGGCGCTATCCAATTTGAAATAAAAGGAACATTGAATAAACAAGACACCACTTTTGTTAGAGTAGGGTTGAGTGCGAATGCATCAATTATTTTAGCCAGAGCAGATAGTGTATTATCTATCAAGGAGGCATTAGTGCAATTTGATAAAGACACAAAAGTACCATTCGTTGAAATAAAAAATGGAGATGGTTTTGATAGAAAAGATATTACCCTTGGTGTAAGTGATGGAATTTATGTAGAGATTACAGAAGGAATTGCTGAAGGTGATGCAATTAAAGTATGGAATGAAATTGAAAAAGAAGATAAAAACAACAGTTAATCTGTTTTTTTTGTAGTAAAATTTTCAATCACCCTAAATCCAAAAAAGATAAACAATCCACAAAAAGCGGCAAAGGGAATTAATGTAAAAGGTGCAATTCCAGTAGAATCCTTTTGCATTTTTTCTATGGTTTCCTTCTGTTCTTTCGTGACTTCTGTGTCAGAATAAACACCATCATTATTTACATCAAGTTTTTGTAGCACTTGTTCAAATTGTTTTTCTTGAATGCTGGTAGTATAGGTTAAGACAAAGTAAATTAATATTGACACGATAATGGCTATTCTACCCTTATTTTTAAAAAGTGTTTTTAACTTTGTGTTCATTTAAATAATTCCAATTTTTTTGATGCTGCTAAGATAAACATTTCAATAAACGAACAAGTAAATCTGCCTAATTGTCATTTAAATGAGTTTGGCTTGATATTCGTCATGATAAACACATGACTAAAAATAAAGTATCATTTGCCTGGGCATTTAAAGAGTTTATCTGGCCTAGAAGAAAAATTGTTTCAATTGGATTAATTCTTATTGTCTTAAAAAGTTTAGCAGGATTAATCATTCCACTTCAAACAAAGACCTTAATAGATGATATAGTTCCTAATAAAGATATGAATGGGCTCTATACACTTATTATTATAGTGGTAGTTGCTTTATTAATTCAAGCTTTAACTTCATTTTCTTTAACCAGATTATTAAGTGTAGAAGCACAATATTTAATCTCATTATTACGTGCGAAAGTACAAAAGAAACTATTGAGGTTGCCAATTAACTTTTTTGACAATAATAAATCTGGTGCATTGGTTTCACGTGTAATGACTGATGTTGAGGGCGTTCGAAATTTGGTAGGTACAGGCTTGGTGCAATTAATAGGTGGTTCAATTACAGCAATCATCTCATTTCTTTGGTTGATCAAGATTAATGCAACAATGACATTTGTTGTGCTGGTTCCAGTCATTATTTTTGCATTTATCATGTTAAAAGCATTTGGAGTTATCCGTCCGATTTTTAAAGCTAGAGGAAAAATAAATGCAGAAGTTACCGGTCGATTAACAGAAACACTTAATGGTGTACGTGTTATTAAAGGCTTTAATGCTGAAGAACAAGAAAATAAAACTTTTGAAGAGGGTGTTGAACGGTTATTTAAAAATGTAAAAAAGAGTTTAACTGCAACAGCATTGATTACAAGCTCGTCGACATTTTTGATTGGACTGGCGTCAGCAGGTATTATGGGTATTGGCGGTTATTATATTATGAACGAAACAATGAGTCTTGGTGACTTTGTGCAATTTACCTTATTATTGGGTTTTATGGTAGCACCCATTGTGCAGATGAGTAATATTGGAAGTCAGCTTACTGAGGCAATGGCAGGACTAGACCGTACTCAAGAATTGATGGATATGACCGAAGAAGACAATCCGGAGGAACGAACAATAATACTTGATAAAATCAAAGGAAATATTTCTTTTGAAGATGTTTCATTTAGTTATGAAGATAGTAAAGAAGTTTTGCATAATATATCTTTTAAATCACCTTCAGGGAGTGTTACAGCTCTGGTAGGATCTTCAGGGTCAGGTAAATCAACTATTGCTGGCTTGGCCGCTACTTTTTTAAATCCTAAAAGCGGAAAAGTAACAGTTGATGATACTGATTTGACTGCAGTAAATTTAAGTAGTTTTAGAAGTAGATTAGGCGTTGTGTTGCAAGATGATTTTTTATATGAGGGTACAATTAAAGAAAATATCCTATTTGCCAGGGCCGATGCTTCCGAAAAAGATTTATTAGAAGCTGTAAAGGGTGCTTATGTAGATGAGTTTACAGATAGATTTGATAATGGTTTAGACACTATAATCGGTGAGAGAGGAGTGAAATTATCAGGAGGCCAACGCCAACGTATTTCTATTGCCAGAGCCTTATTGGCAGACCCTAAAATCATAATTTTAGACGAAGCGACATCAAATTTAGATACCGAAAGTGAATCTTATATCCAAAAAAGTTTAGGTCTATTGATGAAAGACCGGACTACTTTCGTTATAGCGCATCGTTTGAGCACAATACAACAAGCAGATCAAATTTTAGTGATTGAGGATGGTAATATTGTTGAACGTGGTAAACATGAAGAACTAATAGCCAAGCAAGGAAGATATTATGAATTATATACCTATCAGAGCAGGATTTAAATCCCTATTTTTTGAATCTGAACGTTTAAGATAGATTGCGATTTTTTGTTACTATAAATCTATCTGATAAAAGAATAACTTCGTTTGAAAGAAAGCTAAAAAAATGCTTTTTTAGAAACCAATTTTATTCCCTATTTTTAAACCTTTATAATTTAACTATGAATATAAAGGCATATAAAGTTTCAGGCAAAGTAAAATTAAATAAAATAGCTACTAAGGAAGTAAATACTAATGCTAAGAAGAAGCTAAAAACAATTAGAAAACAACTTAGTGACTTGCAAGATACTATGTATGCACATGGTAAATATAGTATGCTTATTTGTTTACAAGGAATGGATACTTCCGGTAAGGATAGTCTTATTCGTGAAGTTTTTAAAAATATAAATGCAAGAGGCGTTGTAGTACATAGTTTTAAAGTGCCTTCTGAAGTAGAACTTAAACACGATTTTTTATGGCGCCATTATATCGCTTTACCAGAACGTGGTAAAATAGGCGTTTTTAATCGTACACATTACGAAAATGTATTGGTGACAAGAGTACATCCTGGATATATTATGGGTGAAAATATACCAAATGTTAAAAGTGTTGATGATCTAACTGATTCTTTTTACCATAGACGTATGGAGCATATTAATAACTTTGAACAACATATTGCCGATAATGGTACTATCATTCTAAAATTCTTTATGCATCTTTCAAAAAAAGAACAGGCAAATAGGTTGCTTCGAAGAATAAATTTAAGAGAAAAAAACTGGAAATTTTCTGCAGGAGATTTAAAAGAGCGTAAATTGTGGGATAAATATCAGGAGTGTTATGAAGATGTTTTAAATAGAACTTCTAGTAATAAAGCACCTTGGTATATAGTGCCAGCTGATGATAAGGCTACAGCTCGCTTGATTGTCGCGACTACTATTTTAGAAACCTTACAGCAATATAAAAATATTAAAGAACCAGAACTCGATGAAGAAACGAAGTCTAAATTAGTAGAGTTTAAATCACAATTAGAAAACGAGTAATGAATAAAATTATACGACTAGTAGTTTTTTTGAGCTGTTCAATTGTTTTTGCACAACATGCAAATTTTAAGAATGACTCAACTCAACTAAGAAAGATATATACTGAGTCACTTACAAATGGTAAAAGTTATAATTGGTTAGACTATTTATCTAATAAAATTGGAGCTCGGTTAGCCGGATCAGAAGGAGATAAAAAAGCTGTGACTTGGGGAAAGCAAGAATTGGAAAAGTTAGGTTTAGATAAAGTTTGGTTGCAACCAGTATCTGTACCTCATTGGGAAAGAGGGGAAAAAGAAGAAGCTTATATTGAAACCCAATACGGTAAATTTAAGGTAGCTATTTGTGCCCTTGGCGGATCGATTGCAACTTCAAAAGAAGGAATATTAGCTGAAGTTGTTGAAGTAAAAAGTTTAGCAGAAGTAGATTCTTTAGGCGAAAAAGTGAAAGGTAAAATCGTATTTTATAATAGACCTATGCCAGCCGATAAAATTGAAACAATGCGTGCATATGGTGCTAGTGTAGATCAACGCTATAGCGGAGCAAGAGTGGCGGGTAAATATGGTGCCATTGGTGCTATTGTACGTTCAATGAATTTGAGTATAGATAACTACCCACATACAGGAATGATGAGTTATGGCGACAATACTGATGATGAAAAAATACCAACTGCTGCTATTAGTACTAATGGAGCTGAAACCTTGAGTAAATTATTAGAACAGCCGGAAAAAATAAAAGTAAAATTTTATTTTAAGCAGAGTTGTAAAACTTTACCTGACGCACAATCTTTTAATGTTATAGGAGAGTTGAAAGGTACGGACTTCCCGGATGAAATTATGGTAGTCGGAGGACATTTAGATTCTTGGGATTTAGGTGATGGTTCTCATGATGATGGTGCAGGTATTGTACAATCTATGGAGGTACTTCGTTTATTTAAACAACTAAAATTAAGACCAAAAAGAACCTTACGAGTTGTACTATTTGCAAATGAAGAAAGCGGACTTGCTGGAGGGAAAGAATATGCAAGATTGGCTGTAGAAAATAAAGAAAATCATATTGTCGCTTTAGAATCAGATTCTGGTGGATTCTCACCTAGGGGTTTTGGGTTCACTTGTAATGATGCAAATTATGAGCAAATTTTAATTTGGAAATCTTTATTTGAACCTTACAATCTTCATATTTTCGCTCGTGGTGGAGGTGGAGCTGATATTGGTCCTTTAAAAAAGGATGATAATGTATTATTAGGGCTTCGTCCGGATTCTCAACGTTATTTTGATTATCACCATACCGAAATTGACACTTTTGATAAAGTGAATAAACGAGAACTTGAATTAGGTGCAGCTAGTATGACTGCAATAATATACTTATTTGATAAATACGGAATCAAGTAATGATATGAAAAAAATAAAACTTTTTCTTTCAGTTTTAATATTTACAGCAATTCTGTCTTGTAAATCTGTTAATCAAACTACTACAACATCAAATATAATTGACGATGACAAGATAAGTATTACTTTTTTACAGTTAAATGATGTTTATGAAATTTCACCATTAGAAGGTGGTAAGGTAGGAGGGATGGCGAGAGTATCAACATTAAAAAACCAGTTAAAAAAGGAAAATAATAATACATTTACCTTTATGGCAGGCGATTTTTTGAGCCCGTCGCTAATTAGCACTATTAAATATAATGGTCGTCGTATAAAAGGTCAGCAGATGGTTGAAGCTATGAATACTGTAGGTTTTGATCTGGTAACTTTCGGTAATCATGAATTCGATCTAAGTAAAAATGAATTACAACAACGCTTGAATGAGTCTAATTTTACTTGGACATCGGCTAATGCTCGACAAAAAATATCAGGTGAAACTTATCCTTTTTATAAAGAACGAAATGGGATTAAAGAGTTCGTTTCTGATACCCACATCATTGAGGCTAAAGATGCTGATGGAACAACAATTAAAATAGGATTTTTCAGTGTTATGCTACCATCAAACCCAAAAAATTATGTTGCATATACTAATATGTTTGAGCAGGCCAAACGCGCCTATACCAGTTTAAAACAAAGAGCCGATATTGTTTTTGGTTTAACACATTTAAAAATTGAAGACGATAAAAAAATTGCGGCCTTATTACCTGATATTCCATTGATCATGGGTGGACATGAGCATACTAACATGTTTATTGAGGTAGGTAATACTAAGATCGCTAAGGCGGATGCCAATGCAAAAACAGTATACATTCATCGTATTGATTATGATAAGAAAAGCAAGAAATATAAACTTACATCAGAGCTGAAATCAATTTCTCAGCAATTGGTAAATGACCCTAAAACTCAAGGAGTTGTTGATAAATGGAACCTTATTTTAGATGAACAAATTAAAGAAATCATATCAAATCCTAAAGAAATTATTCATTATGCTAAGATTCCGCTTGACGGAAGAGATACGCCAATAAGGAGTATACAAACAAATCTTGGGCAATTAATTGCGCGAGCGATGGCGTATGGATTTAGTGATGAGGTAGATTGCGCTTTAGTAAATGGTGGCTCAATACGTTTAGACGACCAATTAACTGGTGAAATTAATAGTATCGATATTTTTAGAGTTTTGCCTTTCGGTGGAGGAATTTTAAAAGTTGATATAAAAGGAAATTTGCTTAAAGAAGTTTTAGATTATGGTTTGTCTAGAGCTGGAAAAGGGGCATATTTACAAAGGTATTTAGCCGAACTTGATTCAGATTCGAATACCTGGATAATAAATAATAAACCTTTAGATATTTCTAAAATATATAAAGTGGCTTTTAGTGATTATTTGCTCAAAGGATTTGATATTCCTTTCTTGAAACCTGACAATAAAGATGTATTTAATGTCTATAAGCCGACCGATACAGAACTTGGATCTGATATCAGAAAAACGATCATAGCCTATCTTAAGTCCATAAAATAGTATTTAATTCACTGACAAACAGCTTAATAAAATATTATTTAAAATAAGTCTAAATAAATTTTGTCAAAGTAATTTTCGGTTTTATATTTGCACTTAAAATAAATTATTATTTATATTAAGTCTAAATAAGAATAAAAATGAGCAAAACCATCCTTCTAATATTTACAATCTTATATTCAACAATTTCAATCGCTCAAACTGTACCCGGTTCATTAACTACAAATCCTCAAAACCAACAAAATGCTGCACAGCGTATCCTATCCGGTAACATTAATACTGGAGTAACGGTTGGAGGTTATGGCGAAATTTTATACAATCAACCAGAAGGTGATAATGGTGAATTAGATGTACAGCGATTGGTATTACTATTCGGTTATAAGTTCAATGATAGAGCACAATTCGTCACGGAGGTAGAATTAGAACATGTAAATGAAGTTTTTGTTGAGCAAGCTTTTTTACAATATAGTCTAAGCGATAACGTAAATTTACGCGCGGGTCTTATGTTAGTTCCTATGGGGATTGTAAATGAATATCATGAACCTACAACTTTTAATGGTGTTGAAAGACCAAGTATTGATGCAAGCTTAGTTCCTACCACCTGGCGAGAGATAGGTTTTGGCGTTTCTGGAAGATTAGATAATGCATCTTTAAGATACCAAGCTTATATTTTTAATGGTTTTACTTCTGTTAACGGGTCAAAAGTTTTGGGAGGGTCAAATGGCTTGCGAAATGGACGTCAAAAGGGAGTTCAATCAACTATAAATAAACCAACTTTTTCTGCAAAACTAGATCATTATGGAATTCAAGGTCTACGCCTGGGACTATCAGGATATTTTGGCCGTACTCAAGCTGAAGATAATGTTGACGACGTAGACGGTTCAGATGTGGGTATTGCTATGGTTGGTCTAGACGCACGTTATGCTGTACGAAGGTTTACAGCCCGAGGTCAATTTATAAATGCTTCTATTTCTGATACCGAAGCTTATAATAATTTATATGACACCAATTTAGGAAGTAGGTTACAAGGGTGGTATTTGGAAGCAGCTTACAATTTATTACCACAAACAAATGAACAGCAGTTATTTGCTTTTACTCGTTATGAGGATTATGACACACACGCATCCGTTGATGGTGATTTGCTGCGAAATTTATCATATGATAGAAATGAATGGACCTTTGGTTTAAGTTATAAACTGGCACCAGGAGCAGTAGTAAAAGCCGATTATCAAATAAAGGATAACGCTGTCGTGAATAATAATAGGAGTAATCAATTAAACTTTGGTATCGGTGTATGGTTTTAATAAAAGTATATTTGGTTAGTTTTTGTTAGCTAAAGTTGAATTATATTGAGTTTATTTTTAGCTTTTGATAAGTTTATTTAGATTTATTATAAATAAATAATTATTTTTGAAGTATGAAGTTTAAGGAACTTTTTTTTATTAGCATTTTAATTATTGCATTAATATTGATGTCATTTCGATTACCTTCAAATTTGCAAAAAAAAGTAGCTAAGGAAATTAAGATAGCCTTTTCCTTAGAAGATTTTTTATTAGAGGAAGTAATTATTCCAGATTCTTTAAATACTAAGGTGGAAATTAAGTTTCATGAGTCTAAGCTTTTTAAAATCAATACAAATTCAAATTTAATTGGTTATGCCTATTTAGATAAAGCTCCCAGTAAAACTGATGAATTTGATTACTTAATATTATTTGATACAGGTTTGATTATAAAAAAAGCAAAGGTCTTGGTTTATAGGGAAGATTATGGAGGAGAAATTGGAAGTAAACGATGGCTTAAACAATTTATAGGAAAATCGAGTGAAGATCGATTAATTTATGCCAAAGATATTATTGCGATCTCCGGAGCCACTATTTCTGCAAATTCCATGACTATCGCAGTAAATAAATTACTGCAATCTATTGATAAGTTACATCAGTTAAAAGTTTTATAAATTCAATGGATTTAAACGGATTACTTTTCACATTCCCTAAAGAAATAAAACTCCTAATCGGAAGCTTTTTAGTAATTCTTAGTATCGGTTTTTATACGGGTTTGTTATTCGTTAGTGAAACGTCTTCTGTAAATCCAAATGGTATTGAAGAAAATTATTTAGGAAATGAGGACGTTGAGGACGCCAAAATAATGAAGTTTAAAAAATCACCAAGAGAAATGTTGACTACAGTACATTCTCATATACTTTCAATGTCTTTAATTTTCTTTTTGTTAGGACTGATATTAGTAGTAACTAAATTAAATATTAATTTAAAATTATTTTTGATCATAGAACCTTTTGTGTCAGTGTTGTTAACTTTTGGAGGTATTTATTTCCTTTGGAAAGGAATAGTTTGGTTAAAATATCTAGTCATGTTTTCGGGAACTTTAATGACATTAACCTTTACCGTTTCTACGTTTATTATTTTCTCACAATTACTAAAGAAAAAATAAGAATATGGCACTGACAATAGCTGATTTGGGAAAAGGAGAAAAAGCCATAATTAAAGATTTTATCGCGACAGATATCCCTCTGAAACTTATTGAAATGGGTTGTATTGAAGGTAATTCTGTTGAGTTGGTACAAAGAGCTCCTTTAAAAGACCCTTTATACTTAAATATAAACGGAACATATCTTGCTATCGGTAAAGAAATTGCTTCTCAAATTATTGTTGAAAGGTTATGAGCAAGCCGATAAAAGTTGCCTTAATTGGGAATCCAAATACAGGGAAAACATCAGTTTTTAATATACTTACCGGATTACATCAGAAAGTAGGTAATTACCCCGGTATAACTGTAGATAAAAAAGTTGGAATCTCTAAGTTATCTTCCAAGGGAAAAGCTCAAGTAATTGATCTTCCAGGAGCTTATAGTATGAATCCAAGTTCATTAGATGAAGATATTGCAGTCAAGGTGCTTACTGATGAATCCAATAAATATTATCCAGATGTAGTTATTGTAGTTGTTGACGTAGAAAATTTAAAACGTAATTTGCTACTTTATACTCAGGTAAAAGATCTGGGCTTACCCACTATTCTTGCAATTAACATGCAAGATCAAATGAAAAGTAGAGGTATTTCTATCGATATCGAAAATTTAGAGAAAGACCTTGAAACTAAAATTGCATTAATAAGTTCTAAAAGAAATAACGGATTCTATAAATTAAAAGAACTGATCATAAATTATAAATCTCTATCCAAAGAGCCATGTTTTAAAGCCGTTGAAGGTATTTTAGATAAAGACAGTTTACAGGAGAATCAAAAAAAACATCGTGAAACTATTAAACGCTACCAATTTTTAACATCCATATTAAATAAATGGTATGGTGTTGATAAGAGTAAGGTTAAGGATTTAAGAAGTAGATTGGATGCCGTTCTTACACACCATATAGCAGGTTATGTTATATTTTTTTCAATATTATTCTTAATTTTTCAAGCCTTATTCTCTTGGTCTGAAATTCCTATGGATTTTATAGATGGATCATTTGCCTCTTTAAGCGAATGGGTCAAGAATTCACTTCCTTCAGGTGTTTTTACGAGTTTGCTATCAGAAGGTATTATTCCTGGTATTGGAGGTATAGCAATTTTTATTCCACAAATAGCATTTTTGTTTTTGTTTTTATCGGTGCTGGAAGAGAGTGGTTATATGAGTCGCGTAGTATTTTTAATGGATAGAGTTATGAAGCGTTATGGATTGAGCGGCAAAAGTGTTGTTCCTTTGATTTCAGGAACTGCCTGTGCCATTCCTGCAATAATGGCATCAAGAAATATTGAAAGTTGGAAAGAACGTTTGATAACGATCTTAGTTACTCCATTCACCACATGTTCAGCTAGAATTCCTGTCTATGCAATAATAATTAGTTTAGTAATACCAAATGAGCGAGTTTTCGGAGGATTAATAAATCTGCAGGGTCTTACTTTGATGCTATTATATCTATTAGGTTTTGTAACAGCAATTGGTGCGGCGTATATTTTAGATAAGATTTTAAAGATAAAGTCTAAATCGTATTTTGTAATTGAAATGCCAGATTATAAACAACCGCTCCTCAAAAATGTACTTTATCATATGTTGGAAAAAACAAAAAGTTTTGTTTTTGAAGCGGGAAAAATAATTTTAGCAATTTCTATTTTATTATGGGTGCTCGCGTCATATGGTCCGAGTAATAATTTTAAAAATGCTGAAAACATTGTTACAAGTGAGTATAAAAATTTAACAGGAGAAGAGCTAAATTCTAAAATTGCTTCCTATAAATTAGAAAATTCGTATATTGGTATATTAGGTAAAACAATTGAGCCAATAATAAGACCTTTGGGGTATGATTGGAAAATTGGAATTGCATTAATTACATCTTTTGCCGCAAGAGAAGTTTTTGTTGGCACCTTAGCAACTATTTATAGTGTTGGTTCTGACGAAGAAATATCTATTAAAAATAAAATGGCTAAGGAAGTTCATCGTGATACTCTAAAACCAATCTATAATTTTGCCAGTGGTATTTCATTATTGTTATTTTATGCATTTGCCATGCAATGTATGAGTACAATAGCCATAGTAAAAAGAGAAACGAATGGTTGGAAATGGCCAATGGTTCAATTATTCGGAATGACAGGATTTGCATATATGTCGGCGTTAATTGCCTTTCAATTTTTAAAATAATATAGAGATGATCCAAAATATATTAGTAATTGCAGCCTCTCTATTTGCTGTCTGGATTTTGTATTCCAAATTTTTTAAAAAATCAAAAAAAAGTAAAGCTTGTGGCAATGATGATTGCGGTTGCTAATTTTGTAGAGCGAAACATCTTTTCTTCATATAAAATGTAGTACATTTGCTTGCAATTAAATTCTAATTGCACATGATTGCACACAGTTCCAAAATTTTAGGTGAAGGTTTAACATACGATGATGTATTATTAGTTCCTGCCTTCTCAGAAATTCTTCCTCGAGAAGTCAATATTCAAACAAAATTTACCAGAAATATTACTATTAATATACCAATTGTTTCCGCAGCAATGGATACAGTAACTGAATCTGCAATGGCAATAGCAATTGCTCGTGAAGGAGGAATTGGAGTGTTGCATAAGAATATGACCATTGAACAGCAGGCTCAGGAAGTACGAAGAGTAAAAAGAGCCGAGTCAGGTATGATTATTGATCCAGTAACCTTGCCTTTAACTGCTAAAGTTGCAGAAGCAAAAATGTTAATGAAAGAACATAGCATTGGTGGTATACCTATTGTTGATGAACATGGTACGCTCAAAGGCATTGTTACTAATCGTGATTTACGCTTTGAACATAAAAACGAGAGACCAATTGTAGAGGTAATGACAGGCGAAAATTTAGTTACTGCAGCTGTGGGAACCTCTTTAAAAGATGCCGAAGCCATATTGCAAGAGAATAAAATTGAAAAATTATTGATTGTTGATGATAACTATAAACTCTCAGGCTTGATCACTTTTAGAGATATTACTAAGGTAACTCAAAAGCCAATTGCTAACAAAGACACCTATGGTCGCCTTCGTGTCGCTGCCGCTTTGGGAGTAACTCCTGATGTTATTGACAGGACATCTGCATTAGTAAAGGCTGGAGTTGATGCTGTAATAATTGATACAGCTCACGGGCATACCAAAGGAGTGGTTAAAGTTTTAAAAGCCATAAAGAATAGATTCGCAGACTTAGAAGTTATTGTAGGTAATATTGCCACACCAGAAGCAGCTAAATATTTGGTAGAAGCTGGTGCAGATGCTGTAAAAGTGGGTATTGGGCCTGGTTCTATTTGTACAACTAGAGTTGTTGCTGGTGTTGGTTTTCCACAATTTTCTGCTGTATTAGAAGTGGCAGCAGCTATAAAAGGTAGCGGAATTCCGGTAATTGCTGATGGTGGAATTCGCCATACTGGTGATATTCCAAAAGCCATTGCGGCTGGTGCAGATACCGTGATGCTAGGCTCTTTATTGGCAGGAACGAAAGAATCTCCTGGAGAAACTATAATATATGAAGGTAGAAAGTTTAAATCATATAGAGGTATGGGCTCTGTTGAAGCCATGACACAAGGTTCAAAAGATCGTTATTTTCAAGATGTAGAGGATGATATTAAAAAATTAGTACCAGAAGGTATTGTAGGTCGTGTACCATATAAAGGTGATTTAGACGAAAGCATACATCAATTTGTTGGAGGTCTTCGTGCCGGGATGGGTTATTGTGGCTCAAAAGATATCAATACTTTGAAAGAAACAGGTAAATTTATAAAGATTACATCATCCGGTATTAATGAAAGTCACCCGCATAATGTAATGATTACCAAAGAGTCTCCTAATTATTCGAGGAGGTAAATAGTTCTAAATACCACGCATTTTGCAAACAGAAATAATTACCATTGGTGACGAAATATTAATCGGACAAATAACCGATACTAACTCAAAATTTATTGCAGAAGAACTTAATAAAATAGGTATTTCTGTATATCAAATTACTTCTATTCAAGATGATAAAGAGCATATATTAAAAGCTCTCGCTGAGGCGGAGGAAAATGCAGATGTCATTATAATTACTGGTGGTTTAGGCCCAACAAAAGATGATATTACCAAACATACAATAACCGAATACTTTAATGATAGTTTAGTACAAAATGTCAATGTTCTCAAACATATTGAACATCTATTTGCAAAATATTTTTCCACAACTATATCCGATATTAATCGCCAGCAAGCCTTAGTGCCTTCAAAGGCACAAGTATTAATGAATAGATTTGGTACCGCACCTGGTATGTTATTTGAAAAAGGTGATAAAACATTTATATCATTGCCGGGTGTTCCTTATGAGATGAGGGCATTGATTTCTTATGAAGTATTACCACATCTTCAAAAAAAATATAACCGGCCTCATATTATTCACAAAACCCTAATGACTTATGGTTTAGGTGAGAGTGCTATAGCTAATAGAATTGAAGCTTTTGAAAATAGTTTACCAAAAGAGGTTAAACTAGCTTATTTACCTAATTTAGGAAAAGTAAGATTACGGTTATCTGCAAAGAGTTTTGATAAAAAGAAAATAGAGCCTGAAATAGAACGGCTCTCAGAAGAGTTGATTACCTACGTGGAAGATATTTTTGTGGGTTTTGAAGATACGAGTTCTATAGAGGCTTTAATTGGGAATTTGCTTACAAAAAATAATAAAACTTTGGCTGTTGCAGAAAGTTGTACAGGCGGAAACATTTCTAAAATGATTACCTCTGTACCCGGCGCTTCACGTTATTTTGTTGGTTCAGTAATTAGTTATAGTGAACAAGTTAAAATGGAGACTTTAAATGTACCAAAAGCCCTAATTACAAAGCACTCAGTAGTCAGTGCAGCTGTTGCTGAAAGCATGGCATTAAATATTCAACAAAAATACAATACAGATTTTGCAATCGCTGTTACAGGTAATGCAGGCCCAACGAAGGATAAGACCGATGAATCTCTTGGGAAAGTGTTTATTGCAATTGCCTTTCCGGACGGAGTATTTGTTGATGATTTTAATTTTGGACAACCGCGTGAAAAGGTGATACAAAGGGCTTCTGTGAAAGCTTTGGAATTGCTAAAGTTGGCGACCTTAAAAAAGGCTTAAAAATATTTTGTATGTTCTGTAAAAAGTTCGTACTTTTGCACCTCGTTTTTAAACAAGAATTTAAACAGTCAAGAAATGTCAAGAGTTTGTGAGTTAACAGGGAAAAAAGCAATGGTAGGAAACAATGTTTCTCACGCCAAGAATAAAACGAAAAGAAAATTCGACGCAAATTTAATGAAGAAACGTTTTTATCTTCCTGAAGAAGATAAATGGATTACTTTAAAAGTATCATCTTCTGCATTGAAAAACATCAATAAAAAAGGAATTTCTGCTGTAATAAAAGAAGCTAGAGCAAACGGATTTTTGAAAAAATAATAAGAAATGGCAAAGAAAGGTAACAGAATACAAGTTATTTTAGAATGTACTGAGCATAAAAAGAGTGGTATGCCAGGAACATCTAGATATATTACTACCAAGAGTAAAAAGAATACTCCTGATAGAATGGAATTGAAGAAATTCAACCCTATTTTAAAGAAAATGACAGTTCACAAAGAAATTAAATAATTAGAGATTTTCACTTTTGTAAAAATGTCAAATAACACTTTGGCGTTTTTATATTTTGTAAAAATTTCAAATACACATTTGAATCATGGCAAAGAAAGCAGTAGCATCGTTACAAACAGGATCGAAAAGATTAGCTAAAGCTATAAAAATGGTAAAGTCTCCCAAGACCGGAGCTTATATTTTTGTAGAGAGCATTATGGACCCTTCTAAAGTAAACGAATTTTTTAGTAAATAATCGTTTATAACGTATATAAAAAAGCTGCTTTCATGTAAATTGAAAGTAGCTTTTCTTTTTTATATTTGTTAAAACTCTAATCTCTTGTTTTTAATATAAAAAGACAATTCAAACTTAGTTAAACAATTAAACAGATGAACAGATAAACATTAATTGATGAGTTTATTTAAAAAAATATTTTCAAAGGAGAAAAAAGAAACTTTAGATAAAGGTTTGGAAAAAAGCAATACTACTTTTTTTACAAAATTATCTAAGGCTGTTGCAGGAAAATCAAAAGTTGATGATGATGTACTCGATAATTTAGAAGAGGTGTTAGTATCTTCTGACGTTGGTGTGGCTACTACGCTAAAAGTTATTGATAGAATTGAAGCACGTGTTGCCAGAGATAAATATTTAGGTACCGATGAGTTAAATAAAATTCTTCGAGAAGAAATAGCCAGTTTATTATCTGAGACTAATATAGGTAATGAAACAGAATTTGTAATTCCTAAAGATAAAAAGCCTTATGTAATTATGGTTGTAGGAGTAAATGGAGTGGGTAAAACAACAACAATTGGGAAACTAGCAGCGCAATTCAAAAAACAAGGTTTAAGAGTTATGCTAGGTGCTGCTGATACATTTCGTGCCGCTGCTATAGATCAGTTACAAGTTTGGGCAGATAGAGTAGGAGTTCCTATAGTAAAGCAGCAAATGGGCAGTGACCCCGCTTCAGTAGCTTTTGACACCTTACAATCTGCAGTACAGCAAAACGCTGATGTTGTGATTATAGATACCGCTGGTCGATTACATAACAAAGTGAACTTAATGAATGAATTGACAAAGATTAAACGCGTTATGCAAAAAGTCTCAGAAGATACTCCTCATGATGTTCTATTGGTACTAGACGGATCTACAGGTCAAAATGCATTCGAACAGGCAAAGGCTTTTACAAAAGCAACTGAAGTCACTTCACTTGCTGTAACAAAATTAGATGGTACAGCCAAGGGTGGCGTTGTAATTGGAATTTCAGATCAATTTCAAATACCTGTTAAATATATCGGAGTTGGTGAAGGTATTGATGACTTACAAGTGTTTAATAAACATGAGTTTGTAGATTCTTTTTTTAAATAGATTTAAAATAAAAGAGGCTATTATAGCCTCTTTTGTTAGCATAATCCTAAGTCAAATTTGATATTAGATTGTAATCATTTGTATCACAATTTAAATTTTTATAATGCTTTTATGAATAATATTTGAATTAGAATCAATTATTTTCAAATAATAAATCCCTGATTTAAAGCTAGAGGTATTTATATTGAAATCTTTTTTAGTCACTTTTTTTTTATTTACTAAACTCCCTTTATGATCATAAATTTCAATAGCGTAATTTGATTCTAACATTGACTTTATGGAAATATCATTTAAGGAAAACGAATCATTTAATTGACTAATTGCTCCAGTTACGCTATCAAAATCAAAAACGAATAAGCTTTGTGCTTCTTCAAACTCACCATTGCGCCCGGCACCTACTGTATTATGTATTAAAGCCAATGATTGCCCATCTGGGGATATTTTCATTTGACCAGTAACATTTTCAGTACTTTCGTTAAGGTTAAAAGTAAATGTTACTTGATTTGCTAAATTAACACCAAGTGCGTCTACTTTGTATGTGTAAAAAGTATCACTGGCAATTCCATCCTTACTTCCAAAAATTACAATCCAATATGAATTATCGTTAGAATTTAAAATTACAGTTAGATTTTTACTATAATCCCCAACACCTTGCAAAATAATATTTTTTTGGGCAACATCAACATCACCTAAACCACCATCCAGACTCATATCAATAATTGAATAGTATATACCCGAAAGGCCCATAGCATTTCCTCTATTTGTAAAAACATAATATTTGCTAGTATTGTTTGGATCAGGAACGATAATCACGGATTGATCAATCTCATTATTTCCGAACAAGCCTGTAGCGTTTGGCATTATTTGATGTGCATTGTTCCAAACATTTATGCCATCGGTATAGAACAATAAATTTCCTGAACTATCACTAACAGAAGCCGATGACCTTTGAGAAGTCATAGAGCTATTTATTAAAGTAGTCGGTGGTAAGGAGCCATCATTAAAGTTTAATCCGGTTTGATTACCAAAATACCAATTTGAATTTTGCTATTGAGCATTACCGTTGCAGATTAAACGTATGATCAAAATCATGCTTATAAGGTAGTTGATTAGTGTAATTTTTTTCATAATTGTTTAGCTATTTAGATTAATAATTTTTTATATTAATAGTGTAGAAAGAAGCAATACTTGCCTTTCAAATAAGATGTTTCAAATCTAATTTAGCCCCAACCCAATGAAGTTGAATTTTTAAGGGAAAATTGCTTTTCTCATTGGATTAAGAACTAAATTGTAATATTTTTTTATAAAAACAGTTAATAGTTTCACTTGCATTAAATTGATTTAGTTCCCGCCTAATGACCTCCAAAGTAGTTGTAATAAGGAAAGTTAAGAATATCGTTAGGCTTCTGTTTGGTACTAACATCAATCTTTGCAGAGAATGAAATAAAAGTAGATAGAATGTTTTTGTTGGTGTAATTGTAAAACCACATTTTTTTATGGAAAAGCCGTAAACTATTGTTACATCTACTCGTTAATTTAGTTCACTAAATTCTGCCCATATGAATTATAGAATACGATAAATCAACCATTAAAAACTTAGAAAATCACCTCCAAAATTTCTCGAACTATACTTGTGCTGGCACTTCTTATTGTTATAATACCTCATTTGATTTTTCTTTTATTACCTGACACATATAGCTTAAATAATTAAAAAAAAATTCTTATATCTTTTAATCATAAAAGGATTAATTTAGATTGTATCTTTGCACATTTATTAATTAATAGCGATGCGTACAAAATCTACCAAGCAAAATAAAATCAATGTTGTAACCTTAGGTTGTTCTAAAAATATTTATGATTCTGAAGTATTGATGGGTCAACTCAAAGCTAATGGTAAAGCGGTAGTGCATGAGGATGAAAATGATGATGGGAATATTGTGGTTATAAACACCTGTGGTTTTATAGGCAAGGCCAAAGAAGAATCAGTGAATACTATATTGCATTATGCTCATAAAAAGGAAAAGGGAGAGGTAGATAAGGTTTTTGTAACCGGTTGTTTAAGTGAGCGTTACAAACCAGATCTGGAAAAGGAAATTACTGATGTGGATGCTTATTTCGGAACCCATGATTTACCGAATTTATTAAAGGTTCTTGAAGCGGATTACAAACATGAATTGGTAGGAGAACGATTAACTACCACTCCAAAGCATTATGCTTATTTAAAAATTGCCGAAGGATGCGATAGACCTTGCTCATTTTGTGCTATACCTTTGATGAGAGGAAAACATGTTTCAACGCCTATTGACGAGATTATTTTAGAAGCTACCAAATTAGCAGAAAAGGGGATTAAAGAATTAATTCTAATTGCTCAAGATTTAACCTATTATGGCCTTGATATTTATAAAAAACGTGCTTTAGCCAATTTATTACAAGAATTAGTGAAAGTCAATGGTATTGAGTGGATTCGTTTACATTATGCATTTCCCACAGGTTTTCCATTAGATGTTTTAGAAGTAATGAGAAATGAGCCTAAGGTTTGTAATTATTTAGATATTCCATTGCAACATATCAATTCAGATATTTTAAAATCAATGCGTCGAGGTACCACTTTTGAGAAAACCAATAAGTTACTGAATGAGTTTAGAGATGCGGTTCCAAACATGGCAATTCGTACTACTTTGATTGTAGGATATCCAGGTGAAACTGATGCTATTTTTGAAGAGTTAAAACAGTGGGTGATCGACACACGCTTTGACAGATTAGGAGCCTTTGCCTATTCACATGAAGAAAATACACATGCTGCATTGTTAATAGATGATGTACCAGAAGAAGTAAAAGAAGAACGAGTTTCAGAAATTATGGAAGTTCAGAGTCAGATATCTTTTGAACTCAATCAAGAAAAGATAGGAAAGACATTTAAGTGTATTTTTGATCGTAAGGAAGGCAATTACTTTTTTGGCCGTACAGAGTTTGATTCTCCTGATGTAGATAATGATGTAGTAGTTGATGCAACAAAACATTATGTGCAAATAGGTCAATTTGTCAATATTAAGATCACTTCGGCTGGAGATTTTGATTTGAACGGAGAGCCGGTTTAGTTAAAAATCTGTTAGTATTCAATTCTCGTTTCGGCAGATGCCATAAATTTTAGTATTTTTATCAAAAATCACTACAAGTATATCAAACATAATGGTTGAAGAAGACTGTACAACGCACTGCACAACGATTCCTTTTCAAAAAACAGGCTATTTTTCAAAGACTATTTGTGATTATTTAGATCAAAAAGATTCAATTACTCCGTTTTACAACAATTACCCAGATATTAACGGGTTCAAAAAACAGATTGAAGAAAAACGCATGTCAGTTCGAGCGCAGTCGAGAACTATTTTGGTTCAAGCTCTTAAAAATCAATATAAAGATTTAAATACTTCCGATAAGGTAAAAAAGAATACCCAACTTTTAAAAAAAGAAAATACTTTTACTGTTACGACGGGTCATCAATTAAACTTATTTACAGGACCTTTATACTTTTTATATAAAATTGTGTCAACAATTAATTTGGCAAAACAATTAAAAACTGAATTCCCCACTGATAATTTTGTTCCTATTTATTGGATGGCTTCCGAAGACCATGATTTTGATGAGATCAACTATTTTAACCTTAACGGAAAGAAAATTAGCTGGAACAGAGAAAGTAGTGGAGGAGTTGGTCGTTTGTTAACAGATAGATTAGATGAAGTTCTTTCTGTATTTAGTAAAGAACTTGGTACATCTGTGTATGCCGATTATTTAAAAGACTTATTTAAAAAAGGTTACTTAGAACATAGTACACTAACCGAAGCTACGAGGTTTATCGCCAACGAGCTGTTTAGCAAGTATGGGTTGGTAATAGTAGACGGTGATGTCAAAGAATTAAAACAGGTATTCACTCCCTTTATAGAAGACGAATTGTTGAACCAAACCAGCTATAAAAAGGTTTCGGAGACAATAACCGAATTAGAAAAAAACTACAAAATTCAGGTGAAACCACGTGAGATCAATTTGTTTTATTTGACGGATGAGTTGCGTGAAAGAATTTTATTTGAAGATGGAGTTTACAAAGTGAACAATACAGAAATGTCTTGGAGTAAGAGTGAGATAAAAAAACACCTCTATGAGGTACCGGAACGGTTTTCGCCAAATGTGATTATGCGTCCATTGTATCAGGAAGTGATCTTGCCTAATTTATGTTATATCGGTGGAGGAGGAGAGCTTGCTTATTGGTTTGAACTGAAAGCTTATTTTGAGGCTGTTAAAGTCCCATTTCCCATACTGTTATTACGTAACTCAGCTTTGTTGATTACTGATAAACAAAAATTGAAGTTAGAGAAATTGAATATTTCGATTGAAGAAGTTTTCTTAAAGCAGCAAAATTTAATTGATAAGAAGATAAAAGAAGTTTCTGAATTAGAAATTGATTTTTCAAAACAGCGCGACTTTTTAGTTAAGCAATTCGATGAATTAGAAAAAATTGCCAAACAAACTGACAAATCTTTTATTGGTGCTGTAAAAGCCCAGCAAAAAAAACAACTCAATGGACTTTATAATCTCGAAAGAAGGTTGCTTAAAGCGGAAAAAAGAAAGCATCAGGAACTTACAAATCGAATTAAAGAATTGCAAGATGAACTTTTCCCTAATCAAAGTTTAGAAGAACGGCAGCGCAATTTTTCTGAATACTATTTAGAATATGGTGAGACACTTATCCCAAAATTAATAAAGCAACTTGACCCTTTAAAAGGTGAGTTTTCAATATTTACCTTATAAAAAAGCAAGCATTTAGACTTATTTTTTATACTAATTCAAAGTATTAGTTAGACACTACCAGATACATTGATTGGGTAATACTTGATTAATTTATAATTCTTGACTTAGTAGATGATTGTTTGATCATAACATCTTCCTTTGCGATGGAACTGGAAGATATGCCGATTGAAAGAATATAAAAATCCCACACGAGTAAACTTGGTGGGATTTTCTCTATTCATTGGTTGCTACTACCAGAATTTCTGCTGTTTGAATACATATTAGTATTCATTTTACTCCGTCAGATAGGTTTTCCACTTGTTGAAACTGGAATGAAACATAACGCGAAAAAGCTAGTTGTCACATCCTCCTTCGATGTCCTCAGCTATTGTTTCAGTTTCGATAAACCTATTAATTGTATTGGTACCTCTTACGGTTACTTCAATAAAATCTGGCTGTACATCTGTTACTACTCCGGTAAAATTATTAAAAGTAAACTGGGTCAGTATTTCATCACCAGTTAGGACCTCATCATTTTCTTGATATGTTCCTCTGATTCTAAAGCGTTTTACGAATGGTATTCTTATATTTTCATAACTCTGATAAATGTCTGCTACCAGAATAACTGTTTTTGGGGGTATTTCTTGAGTACGTTCTATTGAGACTGTTTTAGATTCTGTTTTTTCAAAAGCTTCAGAAGTAGTACTTACTGAGGTTCTGGATGTGTTAAACGTGTAATTTTCAGTTAATGAGGTTTTTAAAGAGCCTCCTGTTCCAAAAAATTCAACAGAAACCTCCGCCTCAATGTTTACGGAAACTGAATGCTCTCTACTGCTGCTAACTGACATTGACTCTTCCCACCCTACAATTGACTTGGTTTCAAGGATTGTTGATTCACCAACTGTCGTTGATTGTGAACCACTGCTGCAATTTCTCATTTTTTGATTGAATTCGCTAGCAGTATTCGAAGGTGGCAATATGGGTTGCATAAACTTTGTGTCCAGAGCCACTATTTCCCAATCAATATCAAAAGATAGGATTCTAAAAAAAATGGGTTCAATATCAGACCTTGAAAAAAGGCGGCCTCCACTACCTCCCCCGGTGCTGTACCCCATTGGAATACCGGTTGACTCAGGTGTAAAAGTGTATAAACCGGGCGCAACTTTTTCAATTTTAAATTGAAAATTAGGATGATTCTCAACATCCTTATTAGATCCATCAAGATTCAAGTTGTGTTTCGTTTGAATATTAAATTTTTTGTCATTTGAGATATATGCGTAATGTATATCATTCCCATCATGTACCGACATACTATAAATATCCTTGCCTTCTTTACCTGGAATTTCTTTAAAACTGTAGGAGGTAAACATTTTGGTGCCCTCAGAAGTATAGTCCAAATCATTCAGTTTATCTATAAAAATAGGGGATCTTACAATGTTGGGGCCAGTTTGGTATTGTTTCGAATTGGGTGCCCCAAAAACCTCAGCGCTGCCCTCTTTCACCAGCTGTACAAAATATATAATATCATCCCTAAGACTCACCTTAGCATACAAATCCTCTAAGTCGTCTGCGCTCATTTCTATACTCAAGGGACTAGAAGTAAAGGACTGTTTTGAAATTTCTTTGGTTGTCAATAATATGTTATTTTCATCAAATACCCTAATCGTTATAGGAACACCACTTTTAAGCTCACTTTTGGCTTCATTCGTAAGATTTCCATTCTTGAATGATAAGTCGGCAATATTACTAAATGGTTCAAAGAGAACTTCTTGGCTATAGTCACCTATAGAAGATGTCACTATAATAGCAGCTTTAATAGGTCTATGACCCTTTCTGGCAACATCTCTTGCGCTGATTCTTATTCCTATTTCTCCTTTATCAGTTTCGAATTCATCGAGATCAACGCCATCTAGAATCTCTATTCCCTGGGAATCGGTAGAAATGATTTCTCCATCATCTTTGTTGCATGCAAGAAGTAGTAAAATAAACCCTATTCCTAAAATACTCCGTAAAAATTTGTTTTGTGTTTTCATCACTTTTTATTTTGCGGTTAAACTTTGTTTTGTGTGTCCTTGCGCCGTACAGGTCTGCAGCCCGTGTAAGCGCAAGACACCACAAAACGGTTTTGTCAATTTAATGACGGTACAAACGTAAAAGGTTAGTTTTAAGAATAAAAAAAAGTGGTGGGTACAAAAGGGGTACATGCATAGAACACCTATAAATAAAGGTGTTTTATAGCTTTTTTAAATCGAATAGCAGCTTAAATTGCTATAACAATTACCTCTAAAGACTGTTCAGAAGGAATGCCCAATTTCTTTCTAAGGCGCTGTCTTGCCTTTTTAATACCATCATTTGAAATGTTTAAAATATTGGCAATTTCTTTTGAAGATAAATTCATTTTTAGCAATGCCATGTAGCGTAAATCGTTGGCTGTAATTTCGGGATATTTTTGTTGGACTTTACTATTGAAACCTTTATGAACTTCTTGGAAATATTTACTAAAATTTTCCCAGTTATTCTCATCTTGTAAATCAAAATTGATGGTTCGAATTAGTTACTGATACCCACTTTGACCAG
>Ga0209344_10001567_pt1 | contig 29045 bp, 30 predicted proteins | sample Cruoilmetagenom6_FD_187293 | JGI IMG/M metagenome (GOLD analysis project Ga0209344, IMG submission 187293) | Oil polluted marine microbial communities from Coal Oil Point, Santa Barbara, California, USA - Santa Barbara Oil Seep Sample 6 (SPAdes)... | ecosystem: Environmental > Aquatic > Marine... | reverse complement strand
TCTTCCCCAAAAATCTTGATGGCAATATCTGCACGAACACCTGTAATCAGTTCATTGAAGCGCATTTCTATGGGTTGGGTAAATTCCACCTCCACCCCAGGGATTACTGCCAAGGCATCCTTAAATTTATTGGCAAGTTCATTTTTGCTAGTGGCCGACACCCACTCGTCTTTGGGTTTAAGGGTAACTATTATATCGCTCTCTTCCATAGACATAGGGTCTGTGGGCACTTCGGCGGCTCCAATACGGCTGACTACCTGATCTACTTCGGGGAAGTTTTCAATCAGAATTTCTTCAATCTGCGTTGTAATTGCTATGGTATTTTTGAGAGAAGTACCGGTTTTAAGTACCGGTTGGATTACAAAATCGCCTTCGTCCAAAGTTGGTACAAATTCGCCTCCCATGGTTGTAAAAAGATATATAGTTGCTGCCAAAATAAGTATTGCCATTCCTAAGACTAGCTTTTTAGCACTCAATGCCCAACGAATACTTGGCTCGTAAAAACGGTTCAGGAAAGCCATAATTTGAACTGAAATATTTCTTTTTGAAGTTTCCGTAGGTTTTAAAAATAGAGATGCAGCGACGGGAACGTATGTAAAACAAAGCACCATGGCTCCAATAAGTGCAAAACTGAATGTAAGCGCCATAGGTCTAAACATTTTGCCTTCTACCCCGCTAAGCGAAAGGATTGGGATGAAAACAATTAAAATAATGAGCTGTCCGAAAATGGCGGAATTCATCATTTTCGAAGCACTTTTTACGGTGAGCTTATCTTTTGCCAATTGCTTTTCTTCCGAAGAAAAAGTGTTCAGTTTGGTTGCGTTCTTACTTATCTGAAATGCTACAAATTCAACAATAATTACCGCTCCGTCAATTATTATCCCAAAGTCAATTGCCCCAAGGCTCATCAAATTTGCATCTACGCCCACAAGATACATCAGCGAGAGTGTGAAAAGTAAGGATAGTGGAATCACAGATGCAACGACAAGGCCAGACCTGAGATTTCCTAATAAGAGCACCACTACAAAGATTACAATAAGCACCCCAAGAATGAGATTTTCCGCTATGGTAAAAGTGGTTTTGCCAATGAGAACGCTACGGTCCAAAACGGGGTTGATATAAACCCCTTCTGGCAGCGATTCGGAAATATTAGCAACGCGCTCCTTAACGGCTTTAATTACTTGGTTTGAGTTGCCGTCCTTCAGCATCATTACTTGTCCGAGGATTTTTTCGCCTTCACCGTTTCCGGTAATCGCGCCAAAACGAGGGGCGCTTCCGAATTGCACTTTTGCGATATCCTTCACATAAATAGGGAAGCCATTTTCATTTTTTACCACGATATTCCCTATATCTTGCAAGGAAGCCGCCAAGCCTTCTCCACGGATGAAATAAGCTTGATTTTCCCTTTCAATATAACCGCCGCCCGAAATACTATTGTTTTTTTCCAATGCTGTGAACACCTCTTGGGCAGTGATATTCATTGCATTTAGCTTGTTTGTATTTATGGCAACCTCATATTGTTTTAAATGTCCGCCCCAAGTGTTCACTTCTACTACTCCAGGAATTCCAGAGAGTTGCCGTTTCACGATCCAATCTTGGATTGTGCGTAATTCTGTGATGGAATAGGTATCCTTAAACTCAGGCTTTACATCGAGAATATATTGGTAGATTTCTCCCAATCCTGTGGTTATAGGCCCCATTTGCGGGGTGCCAAAACCTTCGGGAATATTCTCGGTGGCTGCCTGGATTTTTTCGGCTATGAGTTGGCGTGGCAAATACGTGCCCAGATTTTCCTCAAAAACGATGGTAACCACTGACAGGCCAAATTTTGAAACCGAGCGAATTTCCTTTACTCCTGGTAAATTTGCCATTTCCAGTTCTACGGGATAGGTAATAAATTGCTCCATATCCTGGGTGGAAAGATTGCGCGAAGTTGTAATAACCTGTACTTGATTGTTGGTCACATCGGGTACGGCGCCTATGGATAGCTGTGTGAGCGAATACACCCCAAAGCCTATAAGCAGTAACGTAAAGAGCCCGATGAGCAATTTGTTTTTTATACTGAATTGAATGATTCTTGTTAACATAACTAAATTATACGTTTGTATTCTTCAACTTAAAATTGTTGAAAAACGAAATAAAAAAATGATTTTGACCGCTGTGAAAACGGGACATTGTGACCGTAGATGAAATTGGAAATAATTATTTCCGAGAAAGGTCTGTTTAGTTATGCAAACTTAGGTGGCTGAAAAATAGCGAATTTTTCAAGAGAAGAATATAAATTTTGATAGTGGAAAACGTGTGGTTGCAATGCATTTATTTCCACTTTTACAATAGAAATTTCAAAGGGAACTAGCCACACATCGGTTAACGCGTGGTGACAGGAAATATGCTGAAAAGGGAGTTCTTGATGCTCCTGATCATCCTCATTATGATTTTGTTGATGTTCCTTTTTTAGGGAACCGTAATGTTTTTTCACAAAAGTGAAGAAGTCATCTCCATAGTTTTCAGAATGGTATTCAGCGTGCTTTACAAAACGTCCAAGCAGCAAAACATCAGCCATACCAAGGCCTACGCTTTGGAAAACGACAAGTAAGGAAAACGATATGGCGAAAATTGTTTTCAATTAGATTCAAAAATATGTATTCTTTTTCATATAATTTATGAGGAGCGTCAGTTTAGTATCCAGCTTTTCGGGTTCCGCCATGACCTCCAGCCACTATGAGCAATACTTTAATGCTCAAAAAGATAAATTTAAAAAATTGTATGATGGGGTTCATCATCACAAAGCGTTTGAATTTTGATATTCTTTTAGTCATGAGTATAAATTTTATTCTGGAATTAAATACCAAAAAGGTTTCATTTTGGCTTTGTAAATAAATGCATAATGCAATGCAAGTTTGAGCCAGTGGCCCGCAAGACCTATTTCACCAAAAGTCTTACCTAACTTTCTTCCCATGGTGTCCGGGTACTTTTTATAAATGTGGAACAATTGGGAAAGTGGTTATACTTACCCCATTGCCCTTTGTCATTCCAAAGCCCGCAGAGGCAATACACGCTGCGCCCATATTGCCCATAAAGCCCTTGTGATTTAATAAGACCATGACCGGAATCATATAGTATGAAATAATTAGAATAGTCAAAAATGATTCTAATTATTAAAAAAATCAGTAACTTTTGTTACACAGCAAATTATATCTATTGAATTTTTCTATTCATCGGTAAGAAATTATAACTTCGTATAAACTCCATTAGATCATGATTGTCCACGACTTCAGCAACGAAAAATCCATTCTCAACCAGTTTATCTTGGAAATGCGTGATGTGTCTATCCAAAAGGATTCTATGCGTTTCCGCAAAAATATTGAGCGAATTGGGGAAATCCTCTGTTATGAGATGAGTAAAACCTTGCAGTATAAAAAGGAAATTGTTAAAACCCCTTTGGGGGAAAAGGTAATGAACGTACCTGAAACGGACTTAGTGGTCTGCTCCATTTTAAGAGCCGCTCTGCCGCTCCACACAGGTGTTATAAGTTTTTTTGACAAGGCTGAAAATGCTTACATTTCAGCATATAGGCACCATCCGGAGGGCGGTTATGATTTTGAAGTTATTGTAAATTATCTGGCATCCCCATCCATTGAAGGTAAAACATTACTGTTAACGGATCCGATGCTTGCTACAGGCAAAACTTTGGAAAACGTGCTTAAAGCTTTTAAAACCCACGGCACACCTAAGCAAATTCACATTCTTTCAATTATCGGCGCCAAGCCCGGAATAGCATATATTAAAGATATTTTTCCAGAAAACACCCACCTTTGGATTGCCGCAGTGGATCAAAAACTAAACAGCCGGGGTTACATTATCCCGGGATTGGGCGATGCTGGCGATTTGGCTTTTGGTGTAAAACTATGATTATTTAAAATCCTCTACATCATCACTTAAATCAAATACATTCTTTTTATTTAGCTCTTTTTCAAGAATACTGTATCCTGCCGCACTGCGGTATCCGCCAGCACAGTGTACTACGATGGGTTTATCTATAGGAATTTCTTCTGCTTTTTCACGCAATTGGTTTAATGGAATTGCAATAGCATCTTTAAAAAATTTACCTTCCGCTACTTCACTATCATTGCGAATATCCACAATTGTATATTTATCAGTATTCTTTTTAAAATCTTCCAGATTCAAACTATCCGATTTTTCATGCGCGTCATCATCAATAGTAATAACTGACAATACATTTGTTTCATACCCAATTTTTGCGGTACGTTCAAGAATTTGTTCTGCGTTTTCAATAGAATCTACTACTATATGAAATTTTTCCTCGGGTTTTACAATGGAACCCAACCAGGTTTCAAATTTTGATGTTTCCGAGACCGCCATTATATTAATACTGCCTGGCAGATGATTCTTTTTAAATACTTCTTCGCCTCTAATATCAACTATTAAATCATTGTTTTTGGGTTCATGTACGGCTATTTTGAAATCAATCTTACCTAGAGCGGAACGCAAGTTTTTTGCACCATTTTTATTAATATCTACGTTGTAACCAAAGTAATGTGGAATAAAGGGTTGGGAATCCAACAGGTTGTTTACAAATTGTTCCTCGGTTTGCTTTTTAAATGCCCAATTGCCAATGCGCTCGTTGCCCAACGTACTTGACGAAGCATCCTCGCTCATTCCCTTTCCGCAGAGAGAGCCTGCGCCGTGGGCGGGATAAACATATGCAGTATCGGGCAAATCGGTAAATTTATTTTGAATGGTATCATACATCATCTTTGCAAGTTCTTCGCGTTTAGCTTTCATATGTCCTGCTTTTTCGCGTAAATCGGGACGGCCAACATCTCCCACAAAGAGCGTGTCGCCCGTAAACAGTGCGGTTTTGTTTTCTTCCGTGGCAACAATGGTCACGCTATCGGGGGAATGACCCGGGGTGTTTATGGCCCTAAAAATGGTATTGCCCATTTTTACCTCATCGCCATCATCAAAAGCATGGTGGGGATAATCGGCCCCCGTTTTCTCACTGCAGTACAATTTTGCACCCGTCTCTTTGTGAATTTGAAGGTGTGAGCTCACAAAATCGGCATGTGGGTGTGTTTCAAAAACGGCGACTATCTTAGCACCATTTTCTTCGGCATATTTATAGTATTGCATTGGGTTTCTTTCAGGATCTACCAGAGCCATTTTGCCATCGCTGATAATGGCGTATGAAAAATGTGAAAGGGGCTCGTATTCAAATTGTTTAATTTTCATAATGCTATATTTTTATTCAATTTAAAAAAGACTATCCAAATACTGTAATCAGAAGCTTAATTCTAACAAAAATTTAAATCTTATCTCCTTTTAAGTCTGAAAAATAGCTCATTTCCCGCCCGAGGAGCAACAGAATTATACGCAATCTCCATTTTTTCAATCTTGAATTTTTTTGAAAAAAGCTTTTTATATTCCACTTTATTTCCACCAAAAGGCGGTTTGTCGTCATTTAAAGGAATATTGAAAAGAAGCCCCACCAATCTCCCTTCCGGTTTAAGTAGTTGATGCATCTTATTAGCATAAGCTTCGCGAAGTGAGGGGGCTAATGCACAAAAAAAGGTCTGTTCCAAAATAAGATCGAAGGAATCCTCGAGTTCAAAAAAGTCTGCATGCAAAAGATTTTCCTTCGGAAATGATGGCACGCGCTTGGCTAAATTCATTAACGGAATAGAAGAAATATCAACCACAAAAACATTCTTAAATCCCTTTTTGAAAAGATATTCCGCTTCATAGGAATTGCCGCCGCCGGGGATCAAAATCTTTAAATTTTTATCTGAAAGTTGGTTGATGTATTCCTTTATTGGCGTAGAAACGTAGCCAATATCCCAGCCTGTTTCACCACTTAGGTATTTGTGGTTCCAAAAAGTTTCGTAAAAATTCATGTGCTAGTTTTCAAATCGAAAGCTCCAAATGCCACGTACTTCATTTTCGCCGTAACCGGTAGCTTTATCCGTTGGGTATAATTCCTCAATTTTGGACAAAGTGAGCGTTTCAAGTTCCTTACCAGGAGTGCCGTGGCATTTCAAACACATGGAATTGGTAATGATTGGGTAATAAAATTCTGTGTTCTTGCCCATTTCCACAATAATGGGATTTAATTCGCCGCCCGCAGCTACTTGCTTTTTGAAGTTTTCAAGATATTGTAGCTCTGCTGCATTGGCTTTGTTTTGTGGGTTTCTCGGTTTATCCGTAACGCGCTTAATATATGCTTTATGGACGGTAGCCATACTGTCCGTTATGTGCAGAGCTTGGACATTACAAAAGTCTAGGGCTGCAATTACCCCGTTTTGTTGGATTTGGCCCATCAGGTTTTTACCCAATTCGGCTTTAGTGGTTTGGGCTATTTGCATGCCGCGCTCCTTTACAGAAGGTTGAGCATTTGTATTTTGGTTTTTACCCATCCCTTTACCATTGCCCATTCCGCGACGCATTTTACCTTTCATTTGGGGTCGATTGCCGTGCATTTGCTTGTAGTGGGCGTCAAACCATTCGGGCTCTTCTATATGGTTATCAAACATATAATCTGCAATTTGCACAATAGTTTCCTCTGGGTAGAATTGATAGGGCATCAAACCAAATTTCTTGACAGCGCCCGGCATTTTTGATTTTTCTTCGGAAGGATTCTTGGCCCACGCCACCATTGCCTCAATAAATTCTTCTTTTGAAGTTTCATCAGTTATATAGTGCATCTTCACGGCTATCATTGGTGGGGCTATCATTGCTTCTTCAGCGGTTTTTGGATTGTGGCAGGCATAACAATTGTTTTCCATCAGCTTCTTGCCGGGATGCTCTTGATTTATTTCGGTTGCGGTGTTCTCAATATTTTCAGCAATCGCCAAATATTCCTTGCGAGGATTGGTATTGCAGGCACTTAATAAGCTGATCAAAAATAATGTGGCTAAAAGTTTCATATTTTGAGTATAAAGTTGTGGACACTTCAAAAATAAAGGGAAAACACACTATTGACAGTAACAAAAGTTACATTCCAAACCCATTCGAGGATAGCGCGCTAAATTTGAAATTTTAAAGCGAAACTATTTTAATACTATTTCTGTAAAGTTCAATTTTTCCCATAGATTCCAGTTTTTTCAACAAGCGCGAAACCACTACGCGGGAGGTGTGAAGCTCATAGGCAATTTCCTGATGTGTGGAATTAATCAAAGGGTCATTGGTGACTTTTTTTTTGTTCTGAAGGTATTTCACTAAGCGCTCATCCATTTTTAAAAACGCAATGCTATCAATGGTCTCAAGCATTTCAGTAAGGCGTTCGTGATAACTTTGGAAAACAAAATTGCGCCAACTTTTATATTTCCCTGTCCATTCCTCCATTTTTTGGATGGGAATCATAATCAAGGTTGTGTCAAGTTCTGCAATAGCACGAATTTCACTTTTTGTCTGCCCAAGACAGCAAGTTAAGGTCATGGCACAGGTATCGCCCCGTTCCAAAAAATATAGCAACAGTTCATCGCCGTTATCATCTTCCCTTAAAATTTTTATCGCTCCAGAAATAAGCAAGGGCATGGAGCGAACGTAATCGCCAATCTCTATTAATTTTTCACCTTCTTTTACCTCTTTGAATGTACCAACCTCATTTATTTCAGCAATAAGGGCCTCTTCAAAAATATTGTTGAAATTTTCTTTTAAATCCGTGAGCATGGAAGAATTTTTTGGTTGGTTTCTAAAGAACTAAAATACCAAATATAAATCAGTTTTCCTTACCTTCCTTCTTTTCCTGTCGCTCCAATTTTCTGAAATATCCGCGTAAAAGAAAATTGTGTTTTAGGGCTTCCATATTTTCATTCAATTTCTCGGCAGCTTCTTTTATGTTGATCATTGTAGAATCAATATTTTTTACCAAAACCGCATTTTGGGTAATATAATTCAAGGTGCCATTTCCCGTTTTAATTTCGGTGATGTAATCATCCAGATTTTTGGTTATTTCATTAATATCGTCGCTGGATTTTTCAAGCTTAGCAAAAACACTTTTTATTTGATTTGCTGCAACGGTATCACTCAAAAGTACCGCCGCGGCGCTTTCATCATAATTAACTTTTGAAATAATTTTATTGATTTGTGAAATTGTAGCCGAAGTTCCCGCAGTGGTTTTTTTGAGCTCTACCACCGTCTGTCTTAAGTCCTGTGCCAATAAAGTATCTGTAACCAAGGCGCCCAAGGTACCTTTGCCTTCTAGAATTTTATTGGTTATTTTCAACAAATCTGCTGTCAACAAAGCGGCATTTTCATTAGTAGTATTTAGTGTTGAAAGCATATCATCAGCGCCAATTTTACTGAATGATTGAATGGTATCGCCCGCAATAACAGGTTGTGTATTTTGAGCTTTTCCAGGAATAATATTCACAACCATACTTCCTACCAACCCATCTGACCCAATGGAGGCGATGGCGTCCTTTTTTATAAATCTTGAGGTCTTGGCCTCCACCTTCATTTGAACGGTGATGGTTCCTTCCTCAATCATTTCAATCTTGCTCACCGTGCCCACGTTTATTCCGGAATAGCGCACATTGTTGCCCAAGGTTAGCCCATTTACATTACCGAAAGTTGCATAGAGTTCAATATTTTTACTGAACAGGTGCTGTTGGTTACCTATAAAGTAAAGCGCGGCAACGAGCAGAATTGTACCTACGACGACAAATACGCCGACCCGTACTTTTTGTGAAGTTGATTTTCCCATAACATTAGTTTTTAAAGAATGCTTGAATTTGCGGATCTTTTGAATTTGAAAGTTCCGCAAATGTTCCTTCGGCATAATTGATTCCATCCACCAACAAAATCATCCGGTTCGATATTACCCGCGCACAGTCCACATCGTGGGTAATTATAAGCGAAGAGGTATGATATTTTAGTTGAATGGTCCGCATTAACTGTATAATTTCCTTAGCCGTAATGGGGTCCAATCCCGTTGTAGGCTCGTCATACATAATAATTTGGGGCTTTAGGATGAGCGCTCTGGCCAAGGCCACCCGCCGCTGCATTCCGCCGGAAAGTTCGGAGGGCATTAAATCTATGGCATTTGCCAGGCCCACATTTTCCAGTGCTTCCTTTACCAGGGTTTCGGTGTCCTGAAAATTTTGTATTTTATCCTTATGGCGCCGCAGCGGAAATTCCAAATTTTCCCGAACGGTCATGCTATCGTACAATGCGCTGCCCTGGAACAGAAAGCCTATTTCGGTACGAAGCACATCCAATTCTTTTTGACCCATTGCCGTAATATCTTGATTTTTGATTGTAATACTGCCACTGTCCGGCTGAAGCAACCCCACCAAACATTTTACCATTACCGATTTTCCCGAACCCGATTTCCCCATCACCACTAAGTTTTCACCATCATAAAGTTTGAGGTTAAAACCCTTCAATACGTGATTGTCCCCAAAACTTTTATGGAGGTCTCTTAATTCCAAAACGGGTTTTATGTTTTTCGTAGAATCCATTTATACTTCAATAAATATGTCGGTAACAAAAACGGCAATAAAATCTATTACAAACAGCAGCATAGAGGTATATACCACGGCCGCATTTGATGCCTCCCCCACTCCCACGGTTCCCGTGGAACAGTTATAACCCTTATAACAGCCCACGAGACCTATGGCAAAACCAAAGAAGAAGGATTTTATGGTGGCGGGAATTATATCGCTAAAGCTGAGAGCATTAAAAACCTGATTAAAATACAGCATATATGAAACCTCTCCCTTTAAATTTTCAACTATGGCCGAACCAAGAAGGGCTACCACATCGCCCATAATAATCAGCAGGGGCAACATTAAGGTTGTGGCCGCAATACGGGTAACTACTAGATATTTAAACGGGTTGGTGCCCGAAACTTCCATGGCATCAATCTGTTCAGTAACTCGCATAGAGCCAAGTTCCGCACCTATACCCGAGCCGATGCGGCCCGCACAGATTAGGGCGATTATTACGGGTCCTATTTCACGCACGATGGAAATACTGACCATTGAAGGCATCCACGATTGGGCACCAAATTGCATTAAGGTTGGCCGTGATTGCAGGGTAAAAACCAGGCCCAGAATAAATCCGGTAACTCCCACCAAAAAAAAGGAACGGTTGCCCATGTTATAGCATTGGCGCAGAAGTTCCTTAAATTCAAAAGGAGATGTGAATGCTTCCCGAAAAAATCTTGCCGTAAAAAAGGCCATATCGCCTATTTCAGCAAAGAAGGATTTGGTGCGGGTTAATATGGGGTTGGCTATATTCATTCTTAAAATCGGAAAACCCAAATATACCACGGGCCCATACCCTAAAAAATGACATAAATCATTTATCTACCGACGGTCAGATTAAAGCCTTCGTGGGTTTCAACCCGAAACCAAGCGATAAATCACGATAATAACTGCAATGCCAAATATTGCAGAGTAAATAAGCTTGTTGTATTTGGCTAACCAATTGGGAAGAAAAATATCGAAGTTGTCCCTCTTGGAATCGGAATATTTTCGGGCCATAACCGTAAGCGGACAAAACATTTTGAAGGCCAGCAAAACCAATGCTTCAATTATAACCAGACCGATACATATCCAAACCCAAACATCGATTTTATCAGTGATGGCGGCATATAAAAGATAGAAAATCACCACATTGAAAAAAAGCCAAATAGCCGTATGTACGATTTTTATAAAGAGAAGTTTTCTATTATTTGAAGTCGACATTTCCTCAATTTAATTTTTTCAAATTATACTGAACATCCTGTAAATAAAACTTTCCGTAAACAAAATCGCCATCGGGAAAATGATAAACGGCATCCGCCACAACAGGTAAATTATAACCATTGATTTTGCCATATTTATGTACCGGTGTGGAAAAAGGAATGGTCTGTTTTGAATTTACATCCATTCTATCGTCCGAAACAAAATTTATTAATTGCCCTTTTGCGTTGAAATACAATATTGCCGAAATGGGAGCTCCAATATTGGAATAAGTTGCTTTTACCGTATGTGCATCAATGGTTTCCCATTCAATTTTAGCATCAATCAAGGCTGCTGGCGCAAATAGACACATATCGTTAAAAAAGGTTACGGTTTCGGTTTTGTACATTTCGGGGTCGTTAATATTTACTACCGGAAAAATGGAAAACAATTTTATATCCATAGAAGCCTTTCTATCTTTATATCGATGATAGCCTTGGGTGGGCAAGCCTTTGAAATTGGCCTTCATAAAAAACAAGCGCGTGGGGTCTTCAAAATAATTATACTGTTCCGAAGTGAACGCAAACCAATCCCTTTCCCTTTTCGCGCATTTCCCCTTTAAAAATAGCTTTCGCATTACTGATTTTTGCCTTGCCGATAACATCTACATACTTCAAATAATTTTGAACCGGAATGGGAAGCTGGGCAATATCATTTTCAGAAATTATTTCTTCGGAAATGCCAACCTTTTCAAAGGATTGGAAAACATCTTTTTTAAATTTTCTTTCAAAATTCCAGCCAGCTATTGCCAATAGAGCTACAATAATAATGATCAAATTGGCGAAAGTGCCAAATTTGGCGTCCTGCCAATTCACAAAAATCAAAACCTGAGATACTACTACAGCGGCTATGGCCACCCAAAACCAAAAGTTACTTTTCATGAGAAATAAAACTCCCGCAACTGCAAAAGCTAAAAAAACCGTGAGCCATAAAAGACCTTCCGGTTTTGAAAATTTTTGTGAAAGCTGCGGAATTTCAGCAAAACCAAATGCTTTGAAGAAGCCCATCAAGTGAATAAGCCCATGAAGCAACAGAAAAATGGCAAATGCAATTTTCATTTAAAATACTTTTCGTGATTTCAGTCTAAAATTCCCAAACTAAGCCGATTCCAAATGAGATATAATTCAGTTTTAATTCCGAAGAAATATTTTCAATAGTTACATCTCTAGAAAGTGAACGGTAGCGTAGCATTGGGCGCAGCGCGAGATTTGCAGCAAATTCATAATCTACTCCAGCGGCCACTTGCCATCCAAATCCGTGTCCAGTATCAGCGTTAAAAGTGCTACTGTTATTTTCTATTTCTATGTGATTATAAATCGCTCCAGCACGTGCTAAGTAAGAAAATGAGGAAGTGCCTATGGGATGTATCATCTGAAAACCGAAGGTATATCCTGTTTCCTTGAGGGTAACATCTTCCTTTAGCAAATTATCTTCACCTTTAAACTCGTTTAAGCCCCAACCTACATAAGCAACCAAATAAGGCAAGATTTTATATGCACCTGTAAGTTCGAAACCAAAACCTACCTTGGCATCGGTATTACCCACATCACTCGTAGGAAAATTGAGGCCTGGTCTAAATTCCACTGACCATTTTTCTTGCGCTTTCAAGTTAAAAGCGAATAACAAAATTGTCATTGAAACCAAAAAATTGAACTTTTTCATATCAGTAAAGTTTAATTAAAAACATTAATTAAAAGTACTGTAGCAGAAAGACTTAATAAATGACGAAAATCAGTTCAGCCCTGTTTATGAACAACTTAAAACTATTTATAAAGTAAAAACAGATTATTTTGAAATTTGTTGGCGTTTCCACCATTTTACAATTTCATACCACAGAGCACTCATTAGGCCTACACCCACGCTGATGCCAATTAGGTTTATGTCAAGCCTCTCAAATTCAAAGAATTTAGTAAACGGCGGCACAAACAGAAGCGATAAAGTAATTGCAATAGTAATACCTATGATAATCGGCACCAAGTTGTTTTTATATTGAAAAGTGGTAAAAATGGAATAAATAAATGATCGGTTTACGAATGTTAAAGCAATATTTGCAGTTATAAGTGTGGTAAAGACCATAGTTCGCGTCACGGCTTCATTTGCATTGCTTTGTATGGCAATTTGATAGACAGTAAGCACACCCACGGTAATTGCCAACCCTTGGATTATACTGGTGAAAAGTTCGCTCCAATTAAAAAAGGTGCTGGAAAAAGGCCGTGGTTTTTGAAGCATGGAATCCTTTTCCAGCGGTTCGTTTTCATAAACTATCGAACAAGTCGGGCCCATAATTAACTCCAACAAAATTACGTGTACAGGCGTAAAAATATTTGGGTACACCCATCCCAAAACCAGCGGAATAAATACGGTAAGTATGATTGGTATGTGTATGGAAATGATATATTGAATGGCTTTTTTAAGGTTGGAATAAATTTTTCTGCCCATTGCCACAGCACCCACCATTTTGGAAAGATCATCATCAGCCAGTATCAGAGAGGCTGATTGTTTGGCGATTTCAGTTCCTTTCGTTCCCATTGCCACGCCAATATTTGCAGCTTTCAAAGCGGGTCCGTCATTGACGCCATCGCCTGTCATTGCTACTATATGCCCCTGTGCCTTTAAGGCTTTTATTATTTTTAGTTTTGCTTCGGGAAACATTCGGGCAAAAATATTTTTCTCTGAAGTGATTTTTTGTAATTCAGAAGGGTTTAAAGCAACTAGTTCATCACCGGACACAACTTTTTCTGAGCCTTTAAAACTTACTTTTTTCGCAATGGCAGCAGTGGTTTCTGCAATATCGCCAGTGATTATTTTTACGGCAATTCCTGCATTATAAAAATCGTTAAACACCTTAGATATATTCTCCTTCGGAGGGTCGTAAAAAGCGACCAATCCCTTAAATTCAAAACTGAAATCCTGCTGTTTTTTTGGCCAGTTGGTTCCATCAAATTTCGAAATTCCAACCCCCAAAACCCGATAGCCGTGGGCTGCCAAATCAGTTGTTTTCTTTTTTAAAGTTTCCTTTTCATTTTCGCTTAAATTGGAAACGGCAATCAAAGCTTCGGGCGCGCCTTTGGCGGCTATGATTCGATAGCCCTCCGTATTTTCAAAAATATGGGTCATCATGGGTGGCTTGCCCCCCAGAGGATATTCGTGGACCATTTTGAAATTGGGCCTTTCATCATTTTCAACAATCCTTTCATAAAAACTATGTAGCGATTGCTCCATGGTATCAAATGGAATGGGCTCACTGGCCCACATTGCAGTAATAATAAGTTCTTTCTCACTGGGAGTTAATGTTTCTGCAACCGAATTGGTTTGGTCAGTTTCCAAGGTATAAACCTTATCAAGGCGCATTCTATTCTCCGTAATTGTTCCCGTTTTGTCAACACAAATCACCGTAGCGCTGCCTAAGGCCTCAACGGTTTTCATCTGTTTTACAATAACACCCAGATTCATTAACCGCCATGCACCTATCGCCATAAAAGTGGTAAAGGCAACTGGGATTTCCTCAGGCAAAATGCTCATAGCGAGAGTAAGTGCCTTTAAAAGACTATCTAAAATATCTTGGGAATTGTAATAATTGATGCCCCAAACCAAAAGAAAGACAATCGCTCCCACGATTACCATCTTTTTTACAAAATTGTTTATTTGGAGTTCGAGTGTCGATTTTTCGGAAGTGATGTCTTCTATGCTTTTACCTATTTTTCCCACCTTGGTTTGATTGCCTATAGCACATATTTCAGCAATAGCAAGTCCTCCAGCTACTTGGGTACCCATAAAAATTTGATTATCCTTAGAGAAGGAATCTTTTTCGACAGAAAAGGATTCGCCAGTTAAAATAGCCTCATTGACTGAAAAATCGTTTGAATGCACAATCCTGCCATCGGCAACAATTGTAGAGCCCTCATCAACCATTAAAAAATCGCCAACCACCACATTTTGGCTTTTTATTTCAACTATTTCTCCATTTCGAATAACCTTGCAATGGGGTTGTGAAAGTTCCTTGAGTTTTTCGAGCGCATTATGGGTTTTGGCGTCCTGATAGAGTGAGATGGCTGCGACCAGAAGAATTGCAACGGCAAGAAAAATTCCATCACCAGTATTGCCGGTAAAAAAATAAAGCGTGGCAGCGACCAGCAGTAAAATCACCATAGGTTCTTTCACCAAACCCTTTAGAGCCTCTATAAAATGGTTTTTCTTTTTTGATTCAAGAATGTTGCTGCCGAACTTTTTCCGCGAAGCCAAGACTTCGGAATCTGTTAGACCTTGAATGTTAAAATTCTCTATTGCCATAGATGAAATAAAAAATCATTAAAGTTTCAATCTGTTAAAATAAGCACAATGCCACAAATATTCTATGATAAATATCAATGAAAAATTTGTTGCAGGCTTACTTATTCCATTTAAATTGAGATTCGTCCATTCATATTGCTACATTTTTTTAAATAATGGTTAACCTTGCAATACCAAAATCATAGCACAAATGGAGCTTATGGAAATTATAGGTTATTTTGGCGCCCTATTGGTGGGTGTTGTTTTAGGTTTGATAGGTGGCGGAGGTTCAATTTTAACAGTGCCGGTATTGGTGTATCTTTTTTCTCTAAGTCCTGTTGTCGCAACGGGCTATTCGTTATTTGTGGTAGGTACTGCTGCCCTCGTGGGTGCCATTCGCAATATGAAAAAAAAGCTCGTCGATTTTAAAACAGCACTTATTTTTGCTGCTCCTGCTTTTATTGCTGTCTATTTAACCAGAAGGTTCGTTCTCCCTGCGATACCTGAACATCTTTTTGAATGGAATAATTTTAAATTTACGAAAGATATTGCAATAATGCTTTTTTTTGCAATTGTTATGCTGGCCGCCTCCATTACAATGATTAGCAATAAAAGACCCGAGCCAGAAGTGGGTGCTAAAGTTTCCTACAATTATCCATTTATTATGCTGCAAGGAGTTTTTCTTGGTTTTGTAACCGGCATGGTGGGAGCTGGTGGAGGATTTTTAATTATACCCGCTTTGGTTTTATTGGCAAAATTACCAATGAAAAAAGCTGTAGCAACCTCATTGCTAATTATTGCTATAAACTCATTGATAGGTTTTACGGGAGATATTGCCACTTTGGATATTGAGTGGATGTTTCTTTTAACTTTTACCGCAATCTCTATTGTTGGAATATTTATAGGAATTAAACTGAATGCTTTCGTTGATGGAAAAAAACTTAAAAAAGGGTTCGGTTGGTTTGTGTTGTTGATGGGTATCTACATAATTATCAAAGAGTTTACCAACTGATTTCTTTCTTTTTTATAATGGTATATTGCCGTGTTTTCTATTGGGTCTTGATACATCTTTCGTTTCAAGCATTGCAAAAGCTTTCAGCAATTTTCTGCGTGTTTCCCGTGGTTGGATTACCTCATCAATAAACCCACGTTGCGCGGCTTTAAACGGATTTGCAAACTTTTCGGCATATTCCGCTTCCTTTTCCGAAAGTTTCAGCTCCGGATTTGCAGCTTCGGCAATTTCTTTTCTGAAAATAATCTCGCTAGCGCCCTTCGCTCCCATTACGGCAATCTCGGCGGTTGGCCAAGCATAATTCATATCTGCACCAATGTGCTTGCTGTTCATCACATCATAGGCACCACCATATGCTTTTCTGGTAATTACAGTAACACGCGGTACTGTTGCTTCGCTTAAGGCGTAAAGTAATTTGGCCCCGTTTAGAATAATTCCGTTCCATTCTTGGTCCGTACCCGGAAGAAAGCCAGGCACATCGACTAATACCAAAAGCGGAATGTTAAAACAATCGCAGAAACGAGTAAAACGGGCACCTTTTTTTGAACTGTCAACGTCCAACACACCTGCCAAACTCATGGGCTGGTTTGCAACAATGCCAATACTTCTACCTCCAAGCCGTGCAAAACCCACTATAATATTATCTGCATAATCTTTATGCACTTCAAAAAAAGAATCTGCATCAATTATTCCCTTGATTACCTCGTGCATATCGTAAGGCTTATTGGCTGAATCTGGAACAATAGTTTCCAATTCATCCCGAAACTCATCCGCGGTCTCAAAAGGTAATTTCTCGGCAACACATTTATTGTTCTGTGGAAGGTAACTGAGCAGGGTTTTTATTTGCTCCAAACATACTATATCATTGGCAGTCGTAAAATGCGTAACGCCACTTTTGGTGGCGTGGGTACGCGCGCCGCCCAATTCTTCGGAAGTAACGTTTTCATTGGTAACGGTTTTCACCACATTTGGCCCCGTAACGAACATATAGCTGCTGTCCTGCACCATCAAAGTGAAATCGGTCATCGCCGGCGAATATACCGCGCCACCGGCACAAGGCCCCATAATTGCCGAAATCTGTGGAATCACGCCCGAAGCCTGTACGTTTCTGTAAAAAATATCGGCATATCCGCCCAGTGAGCGAACGCCTTCCTGAATTCTTGCCCCGCCGGAATCGTTCAATCCAATAATGGGCGCGCCCACGCGAACAGCGTGGTCCATCACCTTGCAGATTTTTTCTGCGTGGGTTTCAGAAAGTGCGCCGCCAAAAACAGTAAAATCCTGCGCAAAAACATATACCAAACGACCGTTGATTGTACCATAGCCTGTAACCACCCCATCGCCGTAATACACTTCGTTTTGCATATCAAAATCGGTGGTTCTGTGGGTTACGAGGATGCCCATTTCCTCAAAAGAGCCTTCGTCGAGGAGATACTCCACGCGTTCGCGGGCGGTGAGTTTTTTCTTTTCGTGTTGTTTTGAAATTCTCTTTTCGCCACCTCCTTTTTTGGCTTCAGCAATTAGTTCTTGCAATTTTTTATTATTATCGCTCATATAATTGAATTCTTTTTCTCCGAGTTCTCTGTGTCTTTGTGTTTAATATTTCACCACGGAGGCACTGAGGGCACAGAGGTTTTACTTCGGCATACGAAGCATTTCTGAATCTTTTAAAAATTGTTTTAAAGCAAAAAGTGCTGCCACCTTTGCCTCTTCTTCATTTATAGCTTTTAGCTTTTCTTCGGAATAGTATTTCTTTACAAAATTGGTGTCGAAATTTCCACTGCGAAAAGCCTCATGTTCAAAGACAAATTTTCCAAAAGGCAGCGTAGTGCTCACCCCTTCAATATCGTATTCTGAAATGGCTTCCAGCATGCGTTGCATGGCTTCGTTTCTATTTTTACCATAGGTTATCAATTTTGAAAGCATGGGGTCATATTGAATAGGCACCTGCATCCCCTCGGTAAATCCATCGTCAACTCGAATGTTCTTTCCGCTTGGCGGACGATACACTTCCAGTTTCCCTACGCTTGGCATAAAGTTGTTCAGCGGATCTTCTGCATATACACGCAGCTCAAATGCATGTCCTGTGATTTCAAGATCTTCCTGTGCAAAAGAAAGTTTTTCATTATTGGCAACGTTTATTTGTTGTTCCACTAGATCAAGACCGGTAATTAATTCCGTTACGGGATGCTCCACCTGAAGGCGAGTATTCATTTCGAGAAAATAGAAATTGTGCTTATCGTCCAAAAGAAACTCTACCGTTCCAGCACCCACATAATCGCAGGCTTTTGCCACTTTTACAGCTGCCTCGCCCATTTGTTTGCGTAACTCTGGAGTCAAAACTGAAGACGGCGCTTCTTCCACCACTTTTTGGTGGCGACGCTGAATACTGCACTCACGCTCAAAAAGATGAACCGTATTGCCAAAATTATCTGCTAAAACCTGAATTTCTATATGGCGCGGCGAAGTCACAAACTTTTCAATAAAAACCGAGCCGTCGCCAAAAGCATTTTCCGCTTCGCTGATTGCTCGCTTCATTTGGTCTTCAAATTCATTTGCATTTTCAACAATTCGCATTCCCTTCCCGCCGCCGCCCGCGGAAGCTTTTATGAGAATTGGGAAGCCAATCTCTTTTGCTATTTCCTTTGCAGCGCGAACATCGGTAATGGCTTCATCGGTACCGGGAACCATGGGGATGTCGTACTTTTTTACGGCATCCTTTGCAGCAAGTTTGCTTCCCATCACGCGGATTGCGTGCGATTTCGGCCCGATAAAAATCATTCCACTTTTTTCGACACTTTCACCGAATTCAGCGTTTTCACTCAGAAATCCATAACCTGGGTGGATGGCGTCTACCTCCAATTCCATTGCAACTTTTACAATTTTGTTCCCCAATAAATACGATTCATTTGAAGGCGGCGGACCAATGCATACTGCTTCATCGGCAAACTTTACGTGTGGTGCATTCCTGTCTGCTTCAGAATAAATGGCAACCGTTTTAATCCCCATATTACGGGCGGTCTTCATTATTCGCAACGCAATTTCGCCTCTATTGGCAACTAATATTTTTTTAATCATTCTTCTCAAATTCAATTAAAAGTTTTCCTTTATCCACAGTTTCCCCTTTAACAATGTTTACAGATTTGATAACGCCGTCACGTGGTGCCGTGAGGGTGTTTTCCATTTTCATAGCTTCCAAAACACAGAGGAAATCATCTTTTTTAACTTCATCGCCTTTAGAAACGTTTACTTCCAAAATAATACCCGGCATAGGAGCATGGATTTCGTCCTCCACCGAAGCATTGCCAAGGGAAAGTCCCATTTCCTTAATAAGCTGGTCCAAGGGAGTGGCAATGTTTACTTCGTAAGTGTTTCCGTTTATTTTCACACTATATTTTTTGTCAACAAAATCACTTTTTAAAAGCTCAATTGCGAAAGATTTATTATTGTGAAGTAGGTGAATTTTTTGTGCCGAAAGTTCTGCTTGGTCAATTTTTTCAATATCCTTGGCACTCAATTGGAATTCATAATTTTCATCAACACTTATGCGATAGCTTTCCATAAAATTAGAAATTTTGGTTAAAGATAAGGTTTGTTAGAGGTTTCGGCAAAAAGGAATTGGGAATCCTTTTAGAAAATTCCTTTCAACTTTTGGTATCTTTAGCTAAAATCGATTACTATGAAAAGATATTTATTTTTATTTACCGCATTTGTTGTTTTTGCTTCCTGCGCCCAGCAGAAAAAGAAAGATGATGTAGCGCTAAAAACCGAACCGCAGTCTTATAAAATTGAAGAAGTGGTAAAAAACCTTTCAATTCCTTGGGGAATGACGTGGCTGCCAGATGGCAGTATGCTTATTACCGAAAAAGATGGACGGTTAATTCATTTTAAAAATGGTGAAAAAAAAGAAATAGCTAATGTCCCCGAGGTATACAACAGCGGGCAAGGCGGATTGATGGATATTGAATTGCATCCTAATTACAGTGAAAATGGATGGATTTATATGACCCTTGCTTCGGAAGAAGGTCCAGGAAAAGGGGGGCACACAGCTTTGATGCGTTGCAAGTTGGAAGGCACTTCGCTAACAAACATAGAAACCCTTTACAAAGCGGAGCCCAATACTACGGCCGGACAGCACTTCGGTTCACGGATTGAGTTTGACAATGATGGCTTTGTATATTTCTCTATTGGGGAACGTGGCGAACGCGAAGTAAATCCACAGGACATAACCCGTGATGGCGGAAAAATCTATAGATTGAATGAGGATGGCAGCATCCCAACTGACAATCCTTTTTACAATAAACCGAATGCCAAAAAAGCTATTTACACATACGGAAATCGAAATCCACAAGGAATGGCGAAGCATCCAGAAACTGGAAAGATCTGGATGCACGAGCACGGCCCAAAAGGTGGTGACGAAATAAATATCGTAAAAAAGGGTGCAAATTATGGATGGCCAATCGTTACTTATGGCATCAATTACAGCGGTACGGAAATTACCGATCAAACCACAAAACCAGGGATTGAGCCGCCCATTTATTATTGGGTACCTTCAATTGCACCTTCTGGGATGGCTTTTGTAACAAGTGATAAATACCCGCAATGGAAAGGAAAACTATTGGTCGGCTCTTTGAAGTTTGCCTATGTGGAATTGCTCACTTTGGAAGGTGAAAAAGTTATAAACCGTGAAAAAATCGCACAGGATATCGGTCGTGTACGAAATGTAAAAATGGGTCCTGATGGATTAATTTATATAGGTGTTGAAGGACAAGGAATATTCAGTTTGATTCCTGAATAATTTTAGCTACAAATTCACGAATTTTAATGAATCATTCGTGAATTCGTGGCTTATTTAATTTTATTACTTAGCTCCTTTTTTTCTTTTTCTATAAAAATCAAATGCAAACCAACCGATTACGGCAATTACGAAATACATTAAATAAGAAACCGGTTTTCCGCTACCGCCAACGGTGGTGAAAAGTCTTTCCCAACGCACCTTTTTATTCACGCCATCCCAACTCATCCAAACGAATACGGGCTTGCCTACTACGTGGTTGAAAGGTACAAATCCCCAAGTACGAGCGTCCTCACTGTTGTTACGGTTATCGCCCATCATCCAATAATAATCCATTTTAAAGGTATAATCAGTAATTGGTTGATCGTTTAATAAAACTTGAGTTCCAGATTGGGTTATTTTATTGTCAATACCTATTTCGCTTCCCTCATATACCTCTATAATTCGTTTGTACAGTGGTAACGTTTCGGGCGTAATGGAAACGGTGGCGCCTTTTTTGGGAATGTATAAAGGTCCAAAGTAATCGTTGTTCCAAGGATAGTTTTGATTATTCGGAAATATTCCTTCGTCCCAAACTCCCTTTTCACCACGGAAACGCGAAATATTGACAACATTTGGATTGTTCTTCAACATGTTTAAGGACTCTTCCGAAATACCGCCAAAACGATATGTGTTATTTCCAAAACCATAACGATCGGTAATATCATAACGATTGTAAAGCATTTCAGGGTTTAGCGGGCTATTAACCTGCACATCATAACTAAACTGAAGCTTTGCTCTATCGGGCAGCTCATTTTGTTTTCCGTTGATAAAAACGTAACCATCGCGAACCTCCAAAGAATCTCCCGGAAGACCCACACAGCGCTTTACGTAATTGGACTTTTTATCGATTGGTTTGTAGTAATATTTACCATCTCCATATTGCTGAAAGGCATTTACCGTATCTACGGGCCAGTTGAAAACTACAATATCATTCCGCTTTATATCCTGGAATCCCGGAAATCTAAAGTATGGAATCTGTGGTTTGGACAGGTATGATTTCGTTTTAATTACGGGAATGGTATCGTGTACCATTGGGAAAGAAATGGGCGTCATTGGCGTGCGCGCTCCATAATGGAATTTGCTCACAAACAGGAAATCACCAACTAAAAGGGTCTTTTCCAAAGAAGAAGTGGGGATGGTAAACGGCTGCATAAAATAGGTATGCACAATGGTGGCGGCAACTACCGCAAAAAGTATGGAACTCACCCACTCTCCCGTGGAAGTACGCGGTTTCAAGCTTCTATCTTTTATGTGGGTTACTTTTTGGGTGTAATTGATGTAATAAATATAGAGACCCAAAGTCAGCAAAACCAAAACCGTATCGGTTGTGGAATTACGGCCGAAACTGCGCAAGGTTTCCACCCAGACCACTGGAAACATAATTAAATTTACGATGGGCACAAAAAGCAAAATGGTCCACCACCAGGGGCGGTTGATAATCTTCATCAAAACCACGGCATTGTAAACCGGTACGGCTGCTTCCCAAGCTTTTCTACCTGCTGTTTGGTACAACTTCCACGTGCCAGCAAAATGGATTACCTGAACTATCAAAAAAAATATAAACCAACCTGTCCAACTCATCGTTTATTATTTATTATTATTTTTTATTCTTTATTAAAAGCTGTTAATTCGTTAATTTGGGATTCGGCAATCTACAATCGTCCATCGTTAATTTTTATTCCTAACACGTCTTTCATTGTAAAAATACCTTTTTTATCCTTTAAAAACTCCGCTGCCAAAATAGCCCCCAAAGCAAATCCTTCACGACTGTGCGCTTCGTGTTTCAGTGAAATGGTATCGATGTAGGAATCATAGGAAACTATATGTGTTCCTTTTACATCTTCTTCCCGTTTTGCTGTAATATTTAAAGTATTTACTTCGGAAGTATTTAGCTTCCAATCCTTTTTATCGCTGTGTTTCAAAATTCCCTCGGCAATGGTAATGGCCGTGCCGCTGGGAGCATCCTTCTTTTGAAGGTGATGTATTTCTTCCACTGAAACGTTATATTCTTTCCACGGCGCTATCAACTTTGCGGCATACTCATTTATGCTGAAAAAAAGATTTACCCCAACGCTGAAGTTGGACGCATAGATGAAGCTTCCGTTACGATTTTCACACAACTTTACCATTTCATCATATTTATCAAGCCAGCCTGTTGTACCGGAAACAATTGGTGTTCCAGCTTCCAATGCTTTTGAAATATTCTTAATAGCCACTTCTGGGGATGAAAAATCAATGGCGATATCTGCGTCTTCAAATTTCCCTTCAGAAGTTTCACTCATGCTTTTAAAAACGATGGAATGACCTTTTTCCAAAGCCAATTTTTCAATTGTCTTGCCCATTTTTCCATAACCGAGAAGTGCTATTTTCATAGAAAATTCATTTAAGTCGATAAGTCAGCGATATTCCGTACTGCGGTTGTGCATTAAATTGATTGTAATCAAAATTGGGTTGCAGCGAAAGGTCTTCACTTACTTCGTATTGCCGTAAATGTGCATCCACATTGGCATCAACTACATTCAGCAAATAAAAAGCAACGGTAACAATAATGCTGATGCTCTTGTTTTTTTGTGCAGATTTTTGGGCATTTATCAATCGGTCGTCAGAAATTCCTTGAAATTCATCATCGTCATAGCCCGCAAGTCTTCGTTTGTAAGCATCCCGGAAACGATCGTATTCATCATCTTGCTGTTTATAGAAGTAAACTCCAGCCGCCATCCCTGCGTAAATAATAGGGATTTTCCAGTATTTTTTATTGTAAACCTGCCCCAGACCCGGAACCACCGCGGAGTAAAATGCAGCTTTTGCAGGAGCCAACGGATTGTATTCCTCTTTTGGTAAAATTGAATCATTCACCACCATTGCTCTTTCTTCTTTCTTTACTTTTAAGGAATCAGTAGTTTGCGCAAACAGTGCTGTGGCGAAGATTAAAAAAAAAATATTTAGGAAATTATTTTTCACTTTTGATTAGCTTCAAAATACGTTCGAAGTCTTCTTTGTTTTTGAAGGGAACAACTAGTTGTCCTTTACCGGATTTTGCGACTTTTACTTCAACTGAAGTCTCAAAAAGATCGGTCAATTCCTTCTTTGCCTTTTTGGCAAATGGTGGCGCAGTGGCTTTTTGTGGCTTAGTTTTTTTTTCAGGATTTTTATAACCTCGCACCAGTGCTTCGGTATCGCGAACTGATAGGCTTTGGCTCAAAATCTTTTCGTAAATATCGAGTTGGTCATTTAAATCATCAACATTTATAAGCGCACGGCCGTGGCCCATGCTTATGAAGCCGTCGCGCATTCCAGTTTGGATGATCGGATCCAGTTTTAGTAAACGCAAATAGTTAGCGATTGTTGAACGGTTCTTTCCAACTCTATCACTTAATTCTTCTTGAGTAACGTTTATTTCCTCAATCAAACGTTGGTATGAAAGTGCAATTTCAATTGGGTCTAAATCTTGGCGCTGGATGTTTTCCACCAAAGCCATTTCCAAGGATTCTTGATCATTGGCAATACGAATATACGCGGGAATAGTTTCCAGCCCAACCAATTTTGAGGCACGAAAACGGCGCTCGCCACTTACCAATTGGTATTTATTGAAATCGAGTTTACGAACGGTAATCGGTTGTATAACTCCCAATTCCTTAATGGATGAAGCCAACTCACGAAGTGATTCTTCGTTAAAACTTGTTCGAGGCTGAAAAGGGTTTACTTCAATACTGCCCAATTCCAGCTCTACAATGCTGCCCACAACCTTGTCGGCATTTTTGTCGGCAACAGATTTTATATCGTTGGACGGATCTTTCAGCAATGCTGAAAGTCCGCGGCCGAGGGCTTGTTTTTTGGTTGCTTTCGCCATTTATTCTTTTTCGTTTTTCTGGATTAATTCATGCGCCAGACTTAAATAATTATCGGCTCCTTTGCTTGCGGCATCGTAACTGATGATGCTTTCACCATAACTTGGCGCTTCACTTAAACGCACGTTTCTTTGAATGATTGTCTCAAAAACCATTTCATCAAAATGCTTTTTCACCTCATCCACAACTTGGTTTGAAAGACGTAAACGTTGGTCGTACATAGTCAACAATAATCCTTCAATATCGAGGTTTACGTTGTGTATTTTCTGAACGCTTTTAATAGTATTCAAAAGTTTTCCAAGGCCTTCCAAGGCGAAATATTCACATTGAATTGGGATGATTACCGAATCTGCCGCTGTAAGCGCATTCAAGGTTAATAAGCCCAACGAAGGTGCGCAATCTATGAGAATATAGTCATAATCTGCCTTTAGCTCTTCTATGGCTTTTCTCAGCATATACTCGCGGTTTTCCACATCTACCAATTCAATTTCAATAGCCACCAAATCTATGTGGGAAGGTATTAAATCTAAATTTGGAGAATTTGTTGAAACGATTGCTTCCTTTGCCGTTGCGCTGTGCTCAAGCAATTGATAGGTTCCCATTTCAACAGTTTCAACGTCTATGCCCAAACCCGAGGTGGCATTGGCCTGTGGATCTGCATCTATGAGTAAAACCTTTTTCTCCAAAACGCCCAGTGAGGCCGCTAAATTTACCGAGGTCGTGGTCTTTCCCACGCCTCCTTTTTGGTTTGCAATTGCAATTATTTTACCCATTAATTTGCTTGAAATTTTAGCAGTTAAAAGTACAATTATTTATGTGGATAGAAAATCATTTTTGTTAACAGGAAGTAAACAATGACCCTGCGGGAAAATCCCAAATTTTGAAATCCCCAATTCCAAATAAATATTAATCTTTAAAAATCAAAATTCAACTGTCTTGGAATTTGGTGCTTGGGTTTTGTTATTTAGATTTTTTTTCGCGTACCATCGCCTCCAGCATATCCCACATTTGTTGAGGAACTTCTTCCAAAAGATTCATTTGTCCAGCGCCTTTTAGCCATTCGCCGCCATCTATAACTATTACTTCGCCGTTTATGTACGCTGAAAAATCGGAAACGAGATATGCGGCGAGATTAGCGAGTTCTTGGTGTTCGCCCACACGCTTTACGGGAACTTTTTTTGCGGGATCAAATTTCTCCTTCAAATCGCCCGGTAGCAATCTGTCCCAAGCGCCTTTTGTCGGGAATGGCCCGGGAGCGATGGCATTAAAACGGATTCCGTATTTTGCCCATTCTACCGCCAAAGAGCGCGTCATTGCCAAAACACCTGCTTTTGCTATTGCGCTCGGCACAACGTATGCTGACCCCGTGAAGGCATATGTTGTAACAATATTCAAAACAGTTTTATTGGTTTCTTTTTTATCAATCCAATGTTTTCCGAAGGCAAGGGTGCAGTTTTTTGTTCCTTTTAAAACGATGTCAATTATAGTGTCAAAAGCGTTTGCGGAAAGTCGTTCAGTTGGTGAAATAAAGTTTCCCGCGGCATTGTTCAAAAGAACGTCAACTTTTCCAAATTCTTTTACCGAAGCTTCCACCATTGCCTCCACTTCTTCATAATTGCGCACATCGCATTGCACGGGCAAAACTTTTCCGCCAGATTTGGCTTCCAATTCTTCCTTTACGGCCTGTAGTTTCTCAAGATTTCGGGAAGTGATGACCACATTGGCGCCAAGTTCCAAAAAGTAGGTTGTCATTGCTTTACCGAGGCCGCTTCCGCCGCCGGTTACTACTATTGTTTTCCCTTTTAGCGCGTCGTCGCGAAGCATTTTTGAAGTATAATCCATGAATTTTTTTGTTTGCTTGTAAAGATAAGCAGTAATATTAGGAATGAATAATTAGTTGTAAAGATTTAATGGTCAAGAAACATTTCAGTTTAATTGCGAGAGCTAAACCCGAAAGTTAATAAAGCCATAAAATATGACTATTGATGGGTTAAAGGTTGTGAAACTACACGGTTTTCCCAATTACAACCAATATATTTAGAATATGGAAAAAATATTAGTAGCAGGTGCGCATGGCACCACGGGTAAAAAGATAATTTCAATTTTAAAGGAATCCGAAAAATACAAGCCGGTGGCGATGGTTCGAAAAGAAGAGCAGGTTTCACAATTTCAGAATGAAGGTGTGGAAACCATTTTGGCAGATCTTGAAAAAGATGTCAGTCAAACCACTAACGGCATTGACAAGGTAATTTTTGCAGCTGGTTCAGGCGGAAAAAAAGTAAAGGAAGTTGATCAGGAGGGTGCCAAAAAGCTGATGGATGCCGCAAAAGCAAAAAGCGTGAAAAAATTTGTTATGCTAAGTTCCATGGGTGCTGATAAACCCGAGGAAGCTGACGAAATTCAAGAATATTTAAAGGCAAAACACAATGCTGATGAATATCTAAAACAATTGGGAATTCTATATAGCATAGTGCGCCCAGGATCACTAACCAATAACGACGGAAAAGGAAAAATTGAACTGGACAACAAACTGAACAAGCGCGGAGAAATACCACGTAGAGACGTTGCAGAAACACTCGTTGGCGCGTTAGATGATGCTGTTGCAAGAAACAAAACTTTTGAAATTTTGGAAGGCGAGGTTTATATAAAGGCTGCGCTGGAAAAGATTTAATATTCTATTCTGATTATAAAAAAAAGCACCTTTTAAAAGGTGCTTTTTTATTCAGCTTTCCAAAGCAATTTTTGGGCTGTACCGTGATCTCCCAATTGGTAAACGCTTAAAGAGGCAGCCTGAAATTTGATTGGTTTAAAAACATTTTCAGCCAAGCTGTCCAAAAGTTTGGTCTGTGCTACTCCAAGACTTATGTGCGGATCAAAATTTCCAAAACTGTGCTTGTCAATAAACTCTGGAACATAAGTTACAGTAGATTCACTGATAGAGCTTCCATCCGGGTTTGTATAAAGGAAACTTGCGAGCCGTTTTTCACAGTATAAGGTTGAATAAGTTCGATGATTTTTTCGTGAAGTTTCATTAAAAAATTGCTCTTTTCAATAGCAATCATTGCGAAGCTTTCTTCTTTGTCTTCATAATAAAAAAGGCTTTCCGCATTTAAGGAATCGTTTTTAATTTTTTCAAAAAGCCCTTCAAATATATTATCTACTTCTAATGCGTTAGTAACTTTCGTCAAATCTTCCTCTTTTATGAAACACTGCAGAAGCGTGATATGCGGCACATGGTTTTCATCGAGCTTTATGGTTTCGGGATTGTTTTTATTTATAAGCGCATTCAGTTGAAGGGATTGCGCATACATTTCTTCCGAAGGAATTAATAGCACATCAATCGCGATTATATTTTGCTTTTTTGGAGCACACGAAAAAATGCACAAACAAACGCCAATAGCAATTACAAATTTTTTCATCCGTAAAAATCTTTACTCTACAATCATTTTTATGGTTTGCGTTGAAATACCGTTGTCCAATTTCAACAAATAAATTCCATTGGAAAGATTGTGGTTCCAAGTTAATTCCTTACTTGGGCTTGCCCATGTTTTTTGCATCAGTCTTTGACCGGTTATGCTGAAAACCGTGGCCGTTAAATTTTGTGTTGAAGTATTGCTTGGAATTACAATGTTGATGTTTTTTTGAACTGGGTTTTGAGCTAGAATGAATTGATTTGAAAACTGATTTTCATCTACAGAAAGTACTCCATCCCTAATTTCATCCAAAGCGAATTGAGCACTTTCAGCGGTTACGGTAACGTGTGGTTCGTTATCGTTTGGAATGTAAAAATTCACAAAAGGTGAATCATTCAAATTTGGTGTTGCAAACCAATCTGGATTGTTTATCGCCAAAGAACTCATAGTTGGAATGAAAGAATATAAGTCCTGTTGCAGTGCGTTTATAAAATCTATTAGCACTTGGTTGCCACCGCCATCGCCAAGCGCATCGCTTATACTTCCCGTTCCGCCCGGAGCACTGTCCACTCCTGCTGTATTGTTTGGCGATTGTGCGGTTGTTTGATATGTATTTATAGGAAAACCAAAAAAGTTTACGGTAACATCAGTAACCGTATTAGTCTGACTTGCAGCTGGGGTAAATTTCAATGCAACATCTACATCAGTCACTGTGTCAATTTCTAGGTTGGTATCGACAACTGTTATTCCGGGGCTGCCTGTTGTGGTTCCGTTTCCGGAGCCGTTTATCATGGTTACGTTTCTAACATTTGTAGGGAAACCCAAAACATCCAACTCTGCCTGAAATTCATTTCTAAAACCTGGGGCGCCCAAAGGCAATACTTTTGTTGGGTCTTGCTCATACGTTGAACCTGCCAA
>Ga0209344_10001566_pt1 | contig 29053 bp, 22 predicted proteins | sample Cruoilmetagenom6_FD_187293 | JGI IMG/M metagenome (GOLD analysis project Ga0209344, IMG submission 187293) | Oil polluted marine microbial communities from Coal Oil Point, Santa Barbara, California, USA - Santa Barbara Oil Seep Sample 6 (SPAdes)... | ecosystem: Environmental > Aquatic > Marine... | reverse complement strand
AGAACCAGTATCAGTCTTTGACTTACCGTGTTTTTCAAAAATTTTTTCTTTTACTTCTTGTGATAAATACATGCCAATATTGTTAAAATGATTTTTATGTACTGACTACCATTTTGATAATCAAGGCTGCAAAAGTACAAAATCGAATCTGAAATTAATGTGTTTCGAATAAAAAATAATTTTAAAGTATATTGGATTTGCAATTTTCAGCGTTATATGTGCCTAAACCCCTAAACCTCATATTTATGAAAATTACCTCTTTTAGATTAATTATTGTATTTTTTACGATGGGCATCTTCTTGTTTACAAGTTGTATTAAAGAAGAAGATACTTCCTCCGAAGAAGTTAATTTTTCTTCAGACAATTCCATGAGAGCAGCAAAAACAGACAATGTTGCTGAAGCTACATTCAATATTATAGAACAGGCTTTTGTGGAAAACGAAACTGAAGGTCGAGGCAAGACGCAACTTTCGCTTTTTCCTCCCTGTACTGAAATAACTGTCGGAACTCAAGGAAACGTATTTACTATATTGTTGGATTTTGGGGACTCCTGTACACTAAATAATGGAAATGTAGTTTCCGGAAGTATTCTTTTGGAGTATGGACCACTGGTTTCAGGAACTTATACGGTAAATTATACCTTTCAGAACTTTATAATTAACGGGAACGGCGTAAGCGGTGGCGGCAGTATTTTATATGAAATTGCCAATCAAAACGATAACCCGCAATCTACTGTTAACGAAAGCATCACGGTGAGTTTTCCGAACACTTCGGTTACAGGAACCAGAAACGGAACCCGTATTGCCGAATGGGTGGAAGGCGTTGGTTCAGGAACTTGGCTTGACAACGTTTATTATGTTACTGGAAATTGGCAAACTGTATTTACTAATGGTTTTGAACGCAGCGGTGAAGTGACTGAGACACTTGTTTATAAAACCGCCTGCCCTTACATGGTTGACGGCAGGCTTGAAGTCTCACAAGATGGTTTAACTGCGGCTATTGATTTTGGTGATGGCGAGTGTGATAATATGGCTGTATTTATTTATAATGGCCAAGAATATCCTTTTATAATGAATTAATTGAATTTGAAAATAAAAAAAGCTGCCCGTTTTGGGCAGCTTTTTTTATGCGGTTTTCTCACGAAGTGGTCTGTTTAAAACCAGATCGAGATAGAGATTTATTTTTCTTTTCAAATCTCGACGATGTGTTATGAAATCCAAGAAACCGTGCTCCAAAACAAATTCAGCGGTTTGGAAACCTTCGGGTAGTTCCTTTCCTGTGGTATCGCGAACCACGCGCGGACCTGCAAAACCAATTAATGCTCCCGGTTCACTAATGTTTATATCTCCCAACATTGCGAAAGAAGCAGTTGTTCCTCCAGTAGTTGGGTCTGTGCATAATGAAATATAAGGTATTCCTGCGTCGCTCAACTGAGCAAGTTTTACACTTGTTTTTGCAAGCTGCATTAATGAAAGTGCGGCTTCCATCATGCGGGCGCCACCACTTTTAGAAATAATCAATAATGGTATTTTCTTTTTAAGCGAGTAATCTGCAGCTCGTGCAATTTTTTCGCCTACAACGCTTCCCATAGAACCACCAATAAAGCTAAAATCCATACAGGCAATTACCAAATCTGCACCCATGGATTTACCAACGGCGCAACGAACAGCATCTTTAAGTCCGGTTTTATCCTGTGCTTCCTTTAATCTGTCAGTATACTTCTTTTTATCCTCAAACTTTAAAGTATCCTGAGAGGAAAGATTTTTATCGAGTTCTTTAAATTTATTGTTGTCGAAAAGGATTTCAAAATATTCCTTGCTTCCTATGCGAACGTGGTAGCCATCTTCAGGGCTCACGTAAAAATTCTTTTCCAGCTCTTCGCTATCTACAACCTTTCCAGTTGGCGATTTATACCACAGTCCTTTCGGTACGTCCTTTTTTTCTTCGGTCGGGGTTTGAATTCCTTTTTTTGTTCTTTTAAACCAAGGCATATTTTCAATTATGAATTATGAATTCAAAATTATGAATTCCAGTTATCTCAAGGTGAATCAAAAATTTATAATTCTAAATTCTGAATTTTTAAAGTGTGTTTACGTTGTTAAGGTCTTTAAAGGCCTGCTCAAGTCTTTTCCTGAAAGTAATTTCGCCATCGCGAAGCCACTTTCGTGGGTCGTAGTATTTTTTGTTTGGAAGTTCGTCGCCTTCGGGATTTCCTATCTGGGTTTTTAAATATTCCAGATTGTTTATCATATAGTCGCGAACACCTTCGGTGAAGGCAAACTGCATATCGGTGTCAATATTCATCTTAATCACACCATACCCTATTGCTTCGCGAATTTCTTCCAAAGTGGAACCGCTTCCGCCGTGAAAAACAAAGTCGATTGGGTTATGACCAGTGTTGAATTTTTTCTGAACATATTCCTGTGAATTTTTCAGAATTACAGGTGTCAATTTAACATTTCCGGGTTTATAGACTCCATGCACATTTCCAAAAGCGGCTGCAATTGTGAATTGATCACTTATTTTTGAAAGTTCTTCGTAAGCGTAAGCAACTTCTTCAGGCTGGGTATAAAGTTTTGAGGAATCTACATCGGTATTGTCCACACCATCTTCTTCACCTCCAGTAATGCCCAACTCAATTTCAAGGGTCATCCCAATTTTGCTCATGCGTTCTAAATAGCGTTTGCAGATTTCAATATTTTCTTCAATAGGCTCTTCGGAAAGATCTATCATGTGTGAACTATAAAGCGGTTTTCCGGTTTCTTTATAGAATTTTTCACCTGCATCAAGCAAACCATCAATCCAGGGAAGCAATTTTTTAGCACAATGGTCTGTGTGAAGAATTACGGTAGCTCCATAAACTTTTGCAAGTTCGTGTATATGTTTTGCTCCGGCCACACCGCCAGCGATTGCAGCTTTTTCGTTTTCATTGGAAAGGCCTTTTCCGGCGTTAAAATGTGCTCCGCCATTTGAAAATTGAATGATTACGGGTGCATTAAGTGCAGCAGCGGTTTCCATAACGGCGTTAACACTGTCTGACCCCACAACATTCACTGCGGGCATAGCAAAGCCTTTTTCTTTTGCGTATTGATGTATTTTTTGAACTTCTTTTCCCGTGGCTACTCCGGGCTTAATTCCATGACTCATATTCAAATGTATTTAGCAAACAAAAATAACAAATTTTAATGGTTTAGAAGGGATAGTTGATACCTATGTTGTAAACAGCATTTGCGAAATTATAGTCTTTAAACCAGCGTTCACCCTCAGGTCTTCCGGGATCGTGGGTTTTAAAGCCAATATCAAAACGAAATACAAAAAATCCAAAATCATAACGAAGCCCAAACCCGGAGGCGACTGCAGTTTCCTTTAGATCTTCAATCCCGTCAAATCTGAATGATGGAATATCAACATCGTCCAATACATTCCAAATGTTACCGGCATCAATAAAAAAAGCTCCTTTTAAATCGCCCAAGATTGTATATCTATATTCTGCATTAATGGCGAGTTTAAAGTTTGCATCATTGAAATCAAGTATGCTTCCGCTACTGCCCGGACCTAGATCGTAGGCTCTCCATCCACGGTTGTCGTTAGTGCCTCCTCCAAAATAGCTTCGGGTAAAAGGTATGTTGTTGCTATTGTTATAAGGAATTGCTATACCGCCGAAAGTACGAAAAGCAAAGATGTTTTTACCGTCTAGGTCCCAATGTTTAATATATTCTGCCTCTACTTTTGCATATTGTGAATATGCAATACCTAAAATTTCATAATTTCCTTGGGAGTTTTTTGTAAGCCCCGCAAGACTCGAAATTCCTGAAAGTAAATTTCCTGCAGATTCCAGTTTTAAGCGTATGCGCGAAAAATTATTATCATTTAAGCTCTCACGCGTATCCCTTGTCATTGTTACATTTGAGGAAAAAATTAGGTTGTTTTCGCTAAGACGTAATTGACGTTCATAAATACTCAAGACCTCTTGATAAGTTTCTGGGGTAGCAAATATTTCTCTAGTTAAAACATCAGAAATAAATTCGTCTGTTTCCTCTGGAACTTCCAATTGTGGATTAGGATCAGGATTGTTAAAGTCATAATTAAGATCTTGTGCTATATCATTTAATATGGAATAGGAACTTTTGTAAACATTGAAGTAATTTTCAGGATTCAGGTTCCGCACAAATTGCAGATTCATCAAATCCACTTGATAGGTAAGTATTTTTGAGGGCTTCCATCTGTAATTGAAAACTGCATTGGAAGTCTGCCTATCCAAGCCGATATTATTTTGTGCACTATAACCAAAAAGAACACTGGTGGAAGGCGACATATACTTCGGAATAATTTTTTCAGTTTTTATTGGGAAAAGAATTCTCGGAAACGTGAGCTTTACATCGCCGCCAAACTCTGAAATATTGAAAAATTTACTTTCACTATCGGCTGCATCTTTAGAAGACCCAAGGCTTCCTCGCCCTGAGATTTCAAGGATTTCCGCACCTCGGAAAATATTTCTAAAAATCATGCTTCCGCTAAAACTTATTCCAAATTGCTGAATTGTAGAGGTATAGGCATCAAAATCCACTCCCAAGTTAAAACGCTCGCGTGGGCTCAACAAAATTGTTGAATTCAATAACTTTCCAGTGGTGTCTGAAGCTACTTCGTTATAACTGATGTTTGGATATTTAAAAATTCGGAGATCGCTTATTTGGTTATAGGTTAACGTTCTGTCAATATCCTTAAAAATTTTCCCCGGAATGATTGATATGGCAGATGTAATAGCCTTGGGACGGAAACGCATCTTGCCATAGCTGAAAAGTTTGTAACCCATAAAACTCAATGAATCTTGGAAACTTTTATTTCGATTTTCGTATGAATAATCTGTAACAATCCGGACTTCATTGATGGTGTGAACCTTAAATGGAACTGTACGTGTGCTGTCTCCTTCAGTAATTTTTCGGTCTGGAATAATGTAAGTTATATCAGCTTTGTGACCTGTATTTACGGTGTCTGCCTCAAAACCAACATAATCCTGTTCAAAATGGTAAAGTCCCGAATTGCGAAATTGAATCGTCAATCGGTCGCGCTCGTTTACAAAATCTTGGGCCGCATATTGCTTCCCGGGAACAATGAATGATTTGGCCTTTGTAAGCTGAAAAAGTGAGTCAACCACTGGCGAGCTTATCTTTTCTGCAATGGAATCGCCCACAAAATAAGGTTTGTGCTTTTTTACCAAATAAGTAATTGCTGCTCTTTTTTTCTTCTTTTCGCTGGGTTCTATTTTGTAATCCACTTCATCGTTAAAATAACCATAGCTTGCGTACCAACGCTTTAAGCGCTCCAAAGATTTTTCAATCCGCGCCTCTCTTATTATTGCGGGCGCATCACCAGATTTTTGAAGCCATTTATTGAAACCTACATAACTGCTGTCAATTTGGTCTACTTGTTTTTTTGAAAGAAAACGAATAAGCCGCTCCTCTCGTTTTGGGTTTTTATGAAGCCATTTATAATACGTGGAATCTGGTTGTGGATCTGCAAGGTTATAAATATGCAATCCAAATGGAATGCCCAAGAGCGGAATGGTAGGGTTGGGTTTTTGTGCTAACTGGCTGTAAACACCAGCGTCTTTTGTTTCTACGCTATCTACTAAAATTTTATTTTCAGTAAGTAAATATTTTCCATCTGGCACACGCTTTACTGCATCACAGGAAAAAAACAAACTGATTAATACTATAAATAGTGATATTTTTGTGAGGTCGCGCTTCAAGTGTACATTTTTATTCAAATTCAAAAATACTATATTTTGGTCAGCAAAAGTCAAACAAAATTAATAACGAGTCTTCAACAGAAAAAGTACCGTGAACAAACAGGTTTTTTTGTGGCTGAAGGACCAAAAGTTATTGCTGAATTGCAGGAGGAAGGTCTAACGCTTCAATCTCTTTTTTCTACTAATGTTTCTGAAATTACTAATGAACATCATTTTCAGGTAACTCAAGCTGAACTAAAAAAAATAAGTTTTTTAAAAACCGCAAACACTTCTGTAGCGGTTTTTAAAATTCCAAAACCCAAGCCTTTGCAAGATAAAGGTTTAATAGTTGCTTTGGATGCCGTTCGCGATCCAGGAAATTTAGGTACAATTATTCGGCTTTGCGATTGGTTTGGGGTACAGCAATTAATCTGTTCCGAAGATACCACAGATTGTTTCAACCCAAAAGTGGTGCAGGCAACTATGGGTTCATTGGCGCGGGTACAGGTTCATTATTTATCGCTTTTGGAATATTTCGACCAAACGGAATTACCCATTTTTGGTGGGTTTATGGATGGAAAAAATGTTTATTCAGAAAAACTTCCAAAAGATGGAATTGTGGTAATGGGTAATGAGGCGAATGGTATTTCAGAAGCAATAATTCAAAAGATAACCCATAAAATTAGCATTCCCCGTTTCGGAAAAACCCAAAAAACGGAAAGCCTTAATGTAGCTACGGCAACTGCTATTCTTTTAAGCGAATTTAGAAGGTCTATTGAAAAGTAAAGTTCACGAAAACACCGCGCGTAGATAATTTTTCAATATTCCCAGTCCAAGGGCTGTTCGGGTCGTCGTCGGCAACCAATTCATCGCTCATGGCAAACACACCGCGAATGGAAGGCGTGAATTTAAAGAAATACAGGTAAAAATCTATTCCAAAACCAAGCTCGTAATAGTTAGTGCTTTTCGTCATCCGGAATCTTCCCTGTTCATTGTCCTCAGGGTTATCCGCATTGCTGGAAAGGTTAAAGGATGTTGAAATCCCGCCAACAACAAACGGTTTAATATTGTTCAGTCTCTTTGTTGAAACTTTTAGCAAGAGTGGAACATGTATGTATGTTGATTTTACCTCGCGCAGATAGTCCTTGGGTTCCTCAAAGCCAGGAAAAATAAGGTTGCGCTGCGTAAAATAGAGTCCTGGTTCTAACCGAAGGTTTATATATTGGTTGATTCGCATATCGCCAATCAGCCCAACATTAAAGCCAGTGGAACGTTCTACTTGAATATCTGTATTGTCATCCTCAAACTGGTCCTTATAATCAAATTTGAAATCGTAACTGTTAAAGCCCAAATAGTAGCCCCATGAAAAACGCTTTTTGTCAAAATTCTCCAAATTGGCCAAACGTTCTTTGTTAAAGAACCATTGTGCGTTCGCGCTGTTTGCAATGAATAAAACGGCCAGTACAAAAAATAGCTTCTTCATAAATTATTTTGTAGCATTATAGATAGTTGCCACCCCGAAAGTTTGAGGTATATTTTTCACTTCATTAAACCCAATTTTACGCAAAATATTGTTGAGCTTCTCACCATGGGGAAATACAGAAGCACTTTCACTTAAATATTTATAAGCTACTTTATCTTTTGAAAAAAGTTTGCCCACAAGTGGTAAAATAGTTTTTGAATAAAAATAATACCCTTGTTTAAAAGGAAATTTTGCAGGGACAGAAGTTTCCAAAACTACGAAAATGCCATCCTTTTTCAAAACACGAAAAATCTCAGAAAGTCCTTTTTCAAGATTTTCAAAATTTCTAATTCCGAATGAAACTGTTATGGCGTCAAAAGTATTGTCTTCAAAAGGTAAAGCTTCAGAATCTGCCTGTACAAATTCAATTTTTTCAGAAATAGTTTTTCCCGAAACTTTTTTGCGGGCAACAGAGAGCATGCCTTCAGAGATATCCAAACCCACAATTTTTTCAGCGGAAGTTTTTTCAGCAAATTGAATGGCAAGATCGCCAGTTCCCGTGGCTATGTCAAGAATGGTTTTTGGATTTTTAGCCGCAACCATTTTTATTACTTTCTTTCTCCATTTAATATCTGAACCCAAAGAAATAACACGGTTTAAGCCGTCGTAATTTTCAGAAATAGTATCGAACATCTGTTCAACCTGTTTCTTCTTTCCTTCTGATGAGTCTTTATAAGGTGTTATTTTCTTTTCCATAAAATTGCGCTTGCAAAACTACTGTTTTTTAATGAAATCGATCCCGAAGCTTTAGGAGAAATTGAAATCGAAATTAAATTCTAAGGTGGTGCTTTATCAATAGCTACTGCATGCCGAATACTATGTGCTGAATACCAAACAGTGGTTTTTATTTCTATATCTTTGCATGTTTATTTTAAAGACTAAAATAATAGCTCAATGAAGATTATTATTGCCGGTGCCGGCGAAGTGGGATTTCACCTTGCGAAATTGTTATCTTTTGAATCGCAAAATATTACACTTATAGACACCAGCCGAGAAGCATTGGCCAATGCCGATGCACATTTAGATATTCGTGTAGTGCGTGGAGATTCAACATCTATCGCGGTTCTGAAGGATTCACAGGTAAGTGAAACCGACCTAGTCATTGCAGTAACTTCCAGTGAAACCACTAATATAACCGTTTGCGTTCTTGCAAAACAGTTGGGTGCCAAGAGAACCATTGCGCGTATTTCCAATACCGAATTTATTGATAGAAAGGATGAGGTGGGTTTTAAAAAATTTGGGATTGACGAATTGATTTCGCCAGAATCTTTGGCTTCCAATGAAATTGAATTGCTTCTAAGCCAAAGCGCTTTCAACGAAAGCTATGAATTTGAAGATGGTGCGTTAACGATGATCGGGCTTAGTCTTTCCCGTACTTCTGCCTTTGTGGGTAAATCTGTGAAGGAAATGGCAAAAGTTTATCCTGAATTGCAGTTTGTACCCATTGCTTTACAACGTTTCGGAACCCAATACACCATAATTCCTCGCGGCGACACACAGTTTAAAGAAGGCGATCAAGTTTACTTTACAACTGTTCAAAAAGGGGATGACCAGATTTTTAAACTTTCTGGAAAAAGTAAACAGGAAATTAAAAACGTGATGATTCTAGGCGGAAGCAAAATTGGCTATAAAACCGCAAAAGATCTTTGCAAAAACCGTTTTAACGTTAAGCTTATTGAAAGTAGTAAAGACAAAGCTTTTGAAATTGCTGACGATATTCCCAGTTGCCTTGTAATTAACGGCGATGGCAGGAATGTGGATTTATTATTAGAAGAATCCATTGAAGATATGGACGCCTTTATTGCTGTTACAGGAAACAGCGAAACCAATATTATGTCCTGTTTGGTGGCAAAGTCAAAAGGTGTTAAAAAAGCAATTGCCTTGGTAGAGAATATGGACTATTTTCAGCTTTCACATTCTATTGGAATAGATACGCTAATCAATAAAAAATTATTGGCGGCCAACAATATTTTTCGCTACGTCCGCAAGGGCGAAGTTGTAGCGATGACGAAGTTAAACAATATGAATGCAGAACTATTGGAGTTTATGGTTTCGTCCCATTCCAAAGTGTGCAACAAAAAAATAAAGGATCTCGATTTTCCTGTTTCGGCAATAATAGGAGGTATTGTAAGAAACGGTGAAGGTATTATTGCTCTAGGCGATTTCGAAATAAAAAATGGCGATAGAGTAGTGGTATGCTGTCTTCCGCAATCCATCGGGAAAGTTGAAAAACTCTTTATATAATGAGTTCACTTACCAAGCTTAATTTTAAAATCATTTCACACTTAATGGGGCTTTTGCTCATGGTGAATGGCGGGTTTATGCTACTGTCCTCCATCGTGAGCTGGTATTACAAAGATGGCGTACTCAAAGAAATGCTTTTAGCGGGAACGGTTGCTTTGGGAATTGGTGGAATGATTATGCTTTTAACAAAAAACCATCGAAAGGAAATCCAAAAACGGGAAGGTTACATAATTGTTGCTTTCGGATGGATTTTTATGGCGCTCATAGGCACGTTGCCCTATATTTTTACTGGTGCCATTCCCAGTTTTACCAATGCTTTTTTTGAAACCATGAGTGGTTATACTACCACAGGGGCCTCCATTTTGACAGATATTGAAGTTGTTCCGCGTGGTGTACTTTTTTGGCGAAGCATAACCCATTGGATTGGGGGTATGGGTATCATCGTTTTGGCAATTGCAATTTTGCCATTACTGGGAATTGGTGGCATGCAGCTTTTTGCTGCCGAAGCACCTGGCCCTGGAGGAGACAAACTGCATCCGCGAATTACGGATACCGCAAAAAGATTGTGGCTTATTTATGTAGGCTACACTTTGGCTGAAACCATTTTGCTGAAACTTGCCGGAATGAGCTTTTTTGATGCTATAAATCATTCATTGGCAACTTTAAGTACAGGTGGGTTTTCAACCAAAAATGCAAGCGTTGCTTATTGGAATGACAATCCGATGGTGCAATATATTATCATTGCATTTATGTTTTTGGCAGGAAGTAATTTTGTATTAAGTTATTTCGCCTTCAAGCGAAAATTTCAAAAAATATTTCGGGATGAGGAATTTAAGTTATATACAATATTCGTAATTGGATTGACAATCGTCGCAGCTTTGTTAATTTATTTTGAAGCAGACGTAACGCTTTCCAGCATAAGCCACCCGATGGTTTGGGGTCCTTTTGAAAGTGCTGTGCGCCACGGACTTTTCCAAGTACTTGCAATCATTACTACCACTGGTTTTGTTAGCGCGGATTACACACTTTGGACGCCATTTTTAACCATTTTCTTTTTCGGGATGATGTTCTTGGGCGGTTGCGCAGGCTCTACGGCTGGGGGAATTAAAATAATGCGCCACCTTATTATGATTAAAAATGGTATGCTGGAATTTAAAAGAACGCTCCACCCACACGCTATTTTACCAGTTCGCTACAATAGAAAGGCAATACCACAGCCTATCGTTTTCAATATTCTTGGATTCTTTATTCTTTATATGCTTTCATTTATTGTGGGAACTTTGGTTTTTTCGTGGCTTGGTTTAGACTTTAAAACTGCGCTTGGAGCTGCTGCCTCGACCTTAGGAAATGTTGGTCCTGCACTAGGTGATCTTGGCCCTGTGAATAATTATGCCGCTCTCCCCGATGCAGCAAAATGGTGGTCCACTTTCTTAATGCTTATTGGTAGGTTAGAACTTTTTACCGTGCTTATTCTGCTTACGCCCTTTTTCTGGAGAAATAGATAATCAATATTCAGAGTTCACCCTTCGACTGCGCTCAGGGTGACAGTATCAAACATTAGCTTGAAATTACATTTACTTTCGAAGCCAAATCTTTTGCCTTTTCGGTTACTTTTGAAATATTCCCTTGAAGATTATCGTGGGTTAAAACCACGCCCATTCTTCTGAAAGGACGAGCGCTAGGTTTTCCAAAAATTCTGAAATCTGTTTTTGGGGAAGCGGCTACTACTTCAAGTCCATCAAAAGCAGGGTTCGCTAAATTATCAGTTGCTAAAATTACAGCACTGGCGCCAATGCGCTCCTGTGTTATTTCAGAAATTGGCAATCCTAGTATTGCGCGAAGGTGTAATTCAAATTCATTGAAATTTTGGGTTTTGGCAAGTGTTACCATTCCCGTGTCATGAGGACGCGGGGAAAGCTCTGAAAAATAAACACCCTCATTTGCTACAAAAAATTCAACACCCCAAATGCCGCAACCGGTTAAGGCAGTAGTTACTTTTTCTGCCATTTGCTGAGCTTCTTTTAAAATTTCACTTTTCATTGGTGCAGGCTGCCAGCTTTCCATATAATCACCGCGTTCCTGGCGATGGCCAATAGGAGGGCAAAAAAGTGTTTTTCCATTGCGTTGCGTAACGGTTAGTAAAGTAATTTCATAATTGAAGTTTACAAAAGCTTCCACAATAACTTCAGCAACATCACCACGTGATCCATCTTGTGAATACTTCCATGCTAATTCAATATCAGCTTCCGTTTTTATTGTGCTTTGGCCTTTTCCGCTGGATGACATCAAAGGTTTTACTACGCAGGGCATTCCTATTTCTGCCACGGCTTTTTTCAAACTTTTGGCGGAGGTTGCATAGCGATATTCAGCGGTTTTTAAGCCTAATTCTTTGTAAGCTAAATCGCGAATGGCTTTTCGGTTCATTGTGAAGTTTGCCGCCTTTGCGGATGGGATTACAGTATAGCCCTGTTTTTCATATTCATAAAAACGTTCAGTACGGATGGCTTCAATTTCGGGAACGATGTAGTCTGGGCTGTACTTTTCAACAAGGGCATCCAGGGCATTTCCATCGAGCATATTTATTACTTCGGCAAAGTCTGCAAGTTGCGCTGCAGGTGCGTTTGGATAGCTGTCTACAGCTATTACGGTTTGGCCGATTCTTTTTGCGGCAATGGTAAATTCTTTCCCCAATTCTCCGCTTCCCAATAATAAAATTGTAGCCATTTTTTGAGTTTTTGTAAAAATACAGTAATTGAAGGCATAAAAAAACCCAAAGCAGAATTTCTGCTTTGGGTTCTTCAAATTAATAAGTATTCGAAATTATTTAACGATAATTCGTTTAACTCTTCCGTCTTTTTTGTTTCCAACACGAACTAGATAAACACCTTTGGCAACATAGCTCATGTCCAATTTGTATTGATATCCGTTGCCGTTATTTTCAAGTTTTTTGAATAATAATCTTTGTCCAAGGGTATTGTGAACAGAGAGGTTCAAAGCATCTGAATAATTTACGGTTTTCAAGGTTATATCGAAATTATTGTTATCTAATGATAAAATTGTTAAACCATTTTGGTCAAAAATACTTTCATCTACTCCTACTAGGTTACCAATTTGGGCGGTATAATCTTCGGTTTCACCGTACGTTGTTTCTTCACAAGCATCCTCTGGAACGGGATTGTTCCAATTGGATTTGGCACGCATAAGGTGTTGTCCTTCCGTTGCTCCAGCAGGAATTACTAGATCCATAGTTTCTGTATAAGTGCCGCTACCTTGGCCAGGAGCTATTACGTAATTATTAACTACCTTTTCATTTGCTGTAAAAACAAAATCGTCGTTAAAATCTACCCAAACTACAATATATTGATTGCCATATCCAGTAGTAACAGTAAGGTCGTTGGTTGAATCCACATCCATTTGAGCAATAAGGTTTGTGAAATCTCCATATCCTTCGCAAGCAGATGGATTGTTTATATCTGTTACACTAAATAATTGAAAACCATCCCCCAGACTACAATCAGCAGTTGGCTGACAGTTTTGTTTTGTGATTATTACTGAAGTTTCATCGTTTGATGTATCGCTATCTCCTGCTAAAGAAGTGTAAGCGCTCAAGTTATAAGTGCCGAGCGCGGAAAAATCTCCAGTTTGCGCGAAGGTGAATGAAGTTGATGAATTTCCAGCTAAAGGACCTGCAACTACTTCTGTTACTACTGCTCCGTCTAAGTTGTAAGAAACATCAAAATTTGATTTTGGCTCACCTCCATAGTTGTTAATGGTAACTACAATGTTTTCTGCAGCTGTTAGATCAGTTCCTGAAACTGGAGCTGTAATTGCGCTCACGCCAATATCATTTGGTTGCAAATAAGTAACCATTTTTGTGCGGGCATCGTTTGAGGTGTCTTCATCTCCAACCAAATTGGTTTCAGATGTAATAGAATAAGTTTGCCCTACAGTTCCAAGATTCGCTGTGGCTGTAAAAGTATATTGAGCTGTTGCAGCAGAAGCTAATGTTCCGGCAAAAGTTTCTGAAACTACTGCACCACCATCAACTTGAAAGGTTACAGGAAAATTTGAAGCACTGTTTTGTCCATAGTTGAAAATGGTAACGGTCACTGTTTCACTGTTTGAAAGTGTTCCAGTTACTGGCGAGTCAATGCTTACTACTCCAACATCATTGGTGAAGTTTGGTGCAATTTGGAAAACTCCTACCACATCTTTTCTTCCACTATTCATATATTCATTTATGAACCAGAATTCTTTATCGTTTGAAGGGTCCAAATCAATTTTGCTATAATCGCCATATCGGAAACTTGGAATATTTGCGTTTCCAGCCGCTATCAATTCTTCTCCGATGGTCATGGTGTTCAATGGATCACTTGCGTAACGTCCAGTATAATAAGAGCTTACCCTTTTTGTTGTTGGATCTGGAGTAGTTGGACCTGCCATAGCTGTGTAGCCCATTCCAATATTTCCTTGTACATCCATCATCATACTTGCGTGCCAAGCGTGTTTTCCGTCAGGAGCAGTATAGGTTCCTTCTTGATAAATAGACCAAGGTTGTCCATCTGCTGCTTGGCGAAGCTCGAACCAACGTACACCAGCAAGTTCACCATTTGTAGCATCAGTATCCACCACAAAGTTGAAGAGAGCAGAATTGTGTCCTCCAAATTTTCTAAATTGTGCTTGGTTCATAATAGTAGCCTGAAGTGCATCAATGTCAGAACCACCACCAGGTTGAGCTAAGTTTGAAAAACTTCCGCCATCAAAAACTGAAATGAAAGGAGTTGTAATTAATTCAGTTGGTGCAGAAATTGTGGAACTTCCTGGACTTGCCCAGTTAACATCTACAGTCCAAAGTTTTACGTGATCTTGTGAAACACCAGCCCAAGCATCATCTTGCAAATAGATAATTGGTAAACTTCCGGTTGCTGGAAGGTTGTTATTGGTTACGTTAAGTGCTTGTGGACTATAAAAACCGCTGGTTACAATTCCCGGAAGTGGGAAACCAATTATTTGGGCGGTTGGGTCTCCAGCAAGCATCTTGGTCCGTTCCATAGCGTAAATTCTATTAGTTGCAGAAGTATTGTCCGTCATATAATAACCATCACTCCAAACAGAAAGTTTCTGATAATCGTTGATTTGTGGAATGTTGTATACATACCAGCCGTCATTCACTGGGTCTGGACCGTCTGAAACAGCTATTTGAGCACCACTACCCAAGAAAGTCATTACAAATCTGTCTGCTGCATTGTCATATGAAATAGTAAGATCACAACAACCGCCATTTGGAAAAATAGTTGGGTTTGGGCTAATTTGACCAGTTAGTGGATTTCCGCTTTTGTCAAAAATTCTAAATCCCGTATTGAATACCACTACAGCGTGATTTGGACCAACACCAATGGAAGGGTCAGTAGGTTGTGAACTTGAAGCTGCTGCATCAAAAACCAAAGTAGGCGCTCTTCCGCTAAGAACTTGCTCCATTTTATCTGGGTTTCTAACGAAATAATCATCTTCAATCTGAGGATCTTTTCCGGGTACAATCAAGTTTTTTGAAGCTCTTCCGTCTTGCATTACTTGCTCTTTTACTCTTGCTGGGGCTAAGTTGGTTTGTGAGGCTATTGATGGCACATGAACCATAGAGCCAATTGTACCAACATAAGTTGCATTTGTTTTTTCTTGAGCCTGACCTATGAAGATAAAAGCGAAGAAAAATAGAATTAACGTAATCTTAGTTTTCATTGTTAAAGATGTTGTTTTGGGTTAAAAAATAAGTGTCTAAAATACAGATAAATTAAAGAATGAAAATAGGTTTTGTCTATTTTAACCAAACCTATTTTGTTACTGAAATTATTTACTATTCTAATGAAGCTTTAATTCGTTGCATAGCTTCTTTAATATCCTTTTCCGAAGCAGCATAAGACAAACGAATGCAGTTTGGGTCGCCAAAGGCTTCTCCTGTAACTGTCGCTACCTTTGCTTCTTCCAAAAGATATAATGAAAAATCTGAAGCGGTATTAATGTTTTTTCCACGGAGGGTTTTTCCGAAGAAATAGGAAATATCCGGGAAAACGTAAAAAGCGCCTTCGGGCTTGTTGGTTTTAAAGCCTTCAATTTCAGAAAGTAAATTCAGAATCAAACTTCTTCTTTCCTTAAAGGCATCAACCATAAATTTTATTTTGCTCGGCGGATTTTCCAAAGCGGTTATGGTTGCTCTTTGTGCAATACAGTTTGCACCACTGGTTACCTGTCCTTGCATTTTATTGCAAGCACGTGCTATCCATTCGGGGCCACCAATATAACCTATACGCCATCCCGTCATTGAGAAAGCTTTGGAAACACCGTTTACAACAACAGTTTGGTCATACATATCCTCAAATTCGGCCATGGAAGTATGGTTTCCCGTGAAGTTAATGTGCTCGTAGATTTCATCGCTAATAACAATAATCTCAGGGTATTTAACCAAAACATCTGCCAATTTCCGAAGTTCCTTTCTACTATAAACAGAACCACTTGGGTTGCATGGTGAGCTGTAAATAATCATTTTAGTTTTTGGCGTAATGGCGGCTTCCAATGCTTCTGCAGTTATTTTGAAATCGGTTTCAATAGAAGTTGGTATTTCTTTGGGAACGCCTCCCGCAACTTTACATTGGTCAGCATAGCTTACCCAGTAAGGAGCTGGCAATAAAACTTCATCCCCTTCGTCTAGGAGTACCATCATCAAATTTGCCAAAGATTGTTTAGCGCCTGTTGAAACAACTATTTGTGAAGGCTTGTATTCAAGGTTATTGTCTCTTTTGAATTTGGTGATAATAGCTTTCTTTAAATCACCATAACCATCCACGGGGGTGTAGGAGTGATAGTTGTCTTCTATTGCCTTAATGGCAGCCTGTTTTACAAACTCTGGAATTGGAAAATCAGGTTCTCCAAGGCTTAAGCCAATGATGTCAATTCCCTGCTCTTTTAATTCTCTTGTTTTGGCAGCCATTGCTAGTGTGGCCGAGGTGGCCATCTCGTTCACTCTTTTTGAAAGTCTATTGTCCATAATAATTAAGCAGATACGGTAGGTTTTAGCCCCATTTCTTTTAAATGCCTGAAATGTGCAATAAGTGCCTGGCGTGTAGTTTTATATTCTTTATAAGGTAAATTAAATTCTTTGGTTGTGCTTTTCAAAATTTTTGAAATATTCTTATAGTGAACGTGGCTGATGTTTGGGAAAATATGATGCTCCACTTGATGGTTTAAACCACCTGTGTACCAGTTCACAATTCTATTATTGGTAGAAAAATTTGTAGTAGTAAATAATTGATGGATTGCCCAAGTGTTTTTCATCGTGCCACTATCATCTGGGAGCATTATTTCGGTATCTTCCACAACGTGCGCAAGTTGAAAAACAACACTCAAAATTATTCCTGCAACGTAATGCATTATAAAGAAGCCTAATAAAATTTTCCACCAAACAATATTGAAAAATAGAATGGGGATTACGATCCATAGTGATATATAAATCATTTTTGTTATTACCAAAATACTCCATTGAGTAACTGGTTTAGGTAGTTTTCCATACGAAAGTTTACGAGCCAAATACCTTTTGGTCTGAGAAAAATCTGTGGTAAGCACCCAGTTAAAAGTCAATAATCCATAAAAGAAAAGACTGTACCAATGTTGGAATTTATGGAACTTATGCCATTTTGAATGTTGTGAAAAACGAAGAATTCTTCCAGCTTCCAAGTCTTCATCGTGGCCGTGAATATTTGTATATGTATGGTGCAAAACATTGTGCTGTACTTGCCAGTTATAAACATTTCCGGCAAGAATATACATGCTGCTTCCCATAACTTTATTTACCCATTTTTTGGAGGAATAGGAGCCATGATTTGCATCGTGCATCACGTTCATGCCCACGCCAGCCATTCCCACTCCCATAACAATGGTGAAAAGTAATTGCACCCAGCCAGGAAGATCGAGTGTTAACAGCAAAAAATAGGGGGTAAGATATATTGAAAACATAATGATTGTTTTCAGGTGTAGTTTCCAGTTGCCTGTTCGAGCAATATTGTTGTCCTTGAAATAATCGTTAACGCGTTTGTTTAAAGTTCTAAAAAATTTAGCGCTGTCAACTCGTGAGAAATTTAGATTTTTGTATGTCAAAATGAATTTTTTAACTGGGGATTGATATGGTATAAACCACAAAAATAATTATCTTTTCTGGAAATGCGTGGTTTCAATATCATAATTTTCACAAAGATACCATACTTTTGCCTCTTAAATAGAATTATGGAACTCATATTAAAATATTTCCCGCAACTTACTGATATTCAAAAAAATCAATTTCAGATGTTGCAAGAGCTTTACGAGGACTGGAACTTAAAAATAAACGTCGTTTCCCGAAAGGATATTGACGAGCTTTATCTACGCCATGTTTTGCATTCCTTAGGCATTTCAAAAATTCAGCCATTCCTTCCGGGTTCAGAAATATTGGATGTGGGTACCGGTGGTGGATTTCCAGGCATACCTTTGGCAATTCTTTATCCAGAAGTAGAGTTTCATCTTGTAGATAGTATTGGAAAAAAAATAAAGGTTGTTGAAGAGGTTGTTGAAGGTTTACAACTTAAAAATGTGAAAGCAACAAATGCTCGTGTGGAAAGTGTTTCTGGTAAATTTGACTTCATTGTAAGCCGTGCCGTTGCCCAAATGGAAACTTTTGTGCATTGGGTGGACGGGAAGATTGCTAAAAAAAGCCTTCACGAACGAAAGAATGGTATTCTTTATCTAAAAGGAGGTGATTTGGCTGAGGAATTGAAAGTTTATAAAAACACAGTTATTTTTCCTTTAAGCGATTACTTTGAAGAAGATTTTTTTGAAACCAAAAGCGTAGTGTATTTGCCTTTGAAATTTAAAGGTTGAGTTTAAAACTTCAAAGCTTCAATTTACATGTTAATCTAATCTTGCTTTTTAAAATCATCTACGGCCCCTTCTAAAAGATACCATTGCAACGCAAGAATTGTCTTCGCATCCTTTAATTTCAAGATTTTAGAAGCTATTTCTGAAACGGGAATCTTCACTAACTGAATGTCTTCATTTTCACCTTCGCTTCCACAACCTTTTCCAGTTTTGTCGTTTTGCGAAACTTCAGTAAAGAAAAGGTAAATACGCTCTGTTGAAGCGCCGGGGGAGGTGTAGAATGTACTTATAAGTTTTGGGTTGTTTATTTTGTAACCCACCTCTTCCATCACTTCACGGGTTACACATTCTTCTGGTTCTTCGTTTCCTTCAATGGACCCCGCAGGTATCTCTAACAGCCATCCATTGTTGTTTTTACAACTTGGATAGCGGAACTGGTTGGTCAGCAGCACGCTTTTTGTTTCCTTTTCAAATATTAGAATAGCAACGGAGTCGCCTCTTTCAAAAGCAAGCCGTTTGGCGGTTATTTGTTTTCCGTTGAAAGTGTCATAGGTTACTTTGGCTTTTTTTATTTTATAGTGGTCATTGAAAACTATTTTTTCTTCACAAATGGAATATTTCATAACTGAGAAATTTACATTGAATAAAACCTTTTCAAGGTTCATTTTTTGAAGGATTAAGGTATAAAAAAACCCCGAAGAAGTCGGGGTTTTCAGTATATTTAAGATTATGGTTTATTTAAGAATTACGAACTTCTTGGTTGTAACAAGATTGTCCTTTGAAATCTTCATAAAATAAGTTCCAGCTTGAAGTTGAGATACATTTATCTGCGCATCCATAGCAATATTATTTTGTGAAAGGATCAATTTTCCAAGAACGTCAAACACTTGAAGGTTTGCGTTTTCAGCATTTTTCACATTAATTGTCGAAGATGCTGGGTTTGGATACAGACTAACTCCATCAAGTTGGTTTTGGTTTACACCCAAAAGACCGTTACTAGAGAATGGTGATCTTTCCCCATTGCCATAATTACCATTTGTATGGTAAAGTTGGGTTCCTTGACTATCGGTAAGTGTTATTTCACCACCGCCATTGCTGGAAGTATCTAAAATACGGAATTGATAGCAGTCTAAAGGCAATTCGAATGTTTCAACTATTAATTGTGGATTGTTATTTGGATAAGGACCGCCATTGTAAATTGCAGTACCGTTAGAATTATAAACATACCATCTAGTTTGAGCTCCGAAGTTGTCTATCTGCAATTCCATAGTAACTTCTCTAGTTCCGTGTGGTGCCTTATCAAAAGTTGTAGAAGCGGTATTGTTGGAATTGTTTTCATCACTTGGCAAGTTTACTTCAAGAGTATTTGTTTCTTGAATTGTGAAAGGAACTTCAGGAAGTTCAATAGTCTCACTGTGAAGGGATAAAATCTCTCCAGTCCAGTTATAGGTATTTGAATCTCCATTAATAACATACTCTATTGCCAAAGAGGTTATTGGGTCTTGGCCCAAGTTTTGAACGTTTATTTCTGGCGCAAGATTTACATCACAAGTTGCAGGGATATCAGTAATGGATCTTATGTTTGCATCATTAGCATGTGTAAGGCCTGTATATGAAGGATATGCTCTACTGCCACTAGGAATTTCTTGTTGTGTATTGGAGATATAAGCTACAACTTCCATATCGGCAAGTTCAGTTGGTACGTTATTATACATTGCAGGAATAGTATAGGTATAGGTACGATCCACAAAAGTTCCCGAAGTAGTTGTATTGATAACCTCGCCCCATTGGCCTGTTATCATTTCAACCAAGCGGTGCATGTGGTTGTAATTGTTTCCTTGTCCACCACCTGTTTGTGGGCCTAAGGTGTTGTTCTGTAACAAAGCCACATTTAACAAGTTTGTCGCTTCTGGGCTGTTGCTTGTATAATATGCTTCTACGTGAACGGTTAACACATTGGTATTTACATCAATTGATGCTTCAACGGCAACGTTTACAACAGAACCTATAGCCATAGTTTCGTTTGAGGAAACATTCCAATAACTTCTTGACATTGCAGTTCCACCGCCACTGGCCATAGAACGACCTGGAAAGAGGTGTCTGTTCACGGTTCCAGATGGATATCCGAATCCTGATCCAGAATACGATTGGGCAACAATAGCATTTCCATATGGTGTTCTGAAATCTGGTTCATTACCACTTGGGGTGGCGAAACTTCCCTGATGGATATTAATTAATGAAACTCGATCTGGATTGGCATCTTGAATGGCTTTTGCAATAGCGTGACCATCAGGGCAATATACACAATGTATCCCTGTGAATTCTTCAAGTACTACGTTTTGGTCTTGTGGAGAGGTTGATACAATTGTTTGGCCATAAGTGGCAAAAGCAAATAATGCTACAACCAAGCTGAGAGGTAGTTTTTTAAACATGGGTTTTAGATTTATTATGTTGTGAAAAAAATATGATTAACTACAAATATACTTTTTTATAATTTATTATAACAACTTCATTGTCAGTTTTTAAGATTTTTTAATGTTAAAATTTTAAAAGATTTTTTTTTAATGAAATTCATTCTAGAGCTTGAATGTTTTTAGATAATATCAGTGAAAATGGTATATGCGGATATCTTGGGATAAAAAGTATACTTTGATTATTATTAAACACCACGTTCTAAAATTCTTAAGTTTTACTTATGCGCTGGAGGTATAAATAATAAAAAAAACCCCGAAGAATCGGGGTTTTTAAAATATTAAAAAATTTGTTTTATTGGGAAATCAGGAATCGTTTGGTCGTTACAAGATTGTCTTTTGATATCTTCATAAAATAAGTTCCAGATTGAAACTGTGATACATTTATCTGTGCATCAACAGAAATGTTATTCTGGGAAAGAATTAATTTTCCAAGGATGTCAAAAACTTGAATGTTTGCATTTTCAGCATTTCTAAGATTTATAATTGTGCTTGCAGGGTTTGGATAAAGAACCACGTCTTCAAGTTGTGCTTGTTCCACGCCCAATACAAAGCCATCTGTTGAAAATTTAGCAGAATCTCCACATCCATAAACACCATTTGTCTGGAAAATAACTGTATTGGCCGGATCTGTATCTGTTAAAGTTATTGGGCCACCGCCATCACCATAGGTGTCTATTATATTGAATGTATAACAGTTAGAAGGTAACGTAAATGTTTCATTGATGGTTTGATTATTTCCATAAGGGCCACCACTGTAAATAATGTTTCCGTCATAATCAGTTACATTCCATCTACATTCACTTCCATATTGGTCAGTTTGTAATACCATATTTACAGTTGTTGTAGCATCATATGCTTTATCAAAAGATCCAATAGCCGTATTGTTGGAGTTGTCATCGTCATTTGCAACAGTAACCGTAATGGTATTGTTGGCTTGAATGTCAAAACGTATTCCGGGAAGGTCTACTGTTTCCTGATGCATCGAGGTTAGGTTTCCACTCCAGTTATAGGTTGTCGGAGTTCCCCCATTTATAGAATATTCGATTGCCAAAGAAGTAATTGGGTTTTGCCCTGTGTTTTGGATATTTACTTGAGGAGCCAAATAATTAGCGCAAGGATCTTCAATATTAACTAAATATCTAACATTTGCGTCATTAACATTGGCGATATTGGTAAAGGTTGGGTATGCACGGTTTCCAGAAGATATTTCTTGTTGTGTTTCAGCCATATAGGCAACAACTTCCAAATCTGCAAGTTCAACAGGTACATTGTTGTAATTTGCAGGAATAGGGTAGGTATATGTTCTGTCAACAAAAGTTCCAGAAGTGGTTGTGGTTATTTCTTCGCCCCACTGTCCGGTTATCATTTCTACCAAACGGTGCATATGTACATATTGGTCGCATAAATTCCCTCCGGTTTGTGGTCCTTTGGTGTTGTTCTGAAGCAGGGCAACATTTAGCTTGTTGGTTGCTTCGGGACTGTTACTTGTGTAATATGCTTCCACATGGACTGTTAAAACATTTGTAACAGCATCTATTTCTGCTTCAACTGCAACGTTTACTGAAGAAGGTTTTGCACGTGTTTCATTTGATGATATGGTCCAAAAGTTACGCCCCATTGCAGTTCCGCCACCGGTAGCCATTGAGCGGCCTGGGAAGATATGTCTGTTCACGGTTCCAGATGGATATCCGAATCCTGAGCCAGAATATGATTGTGCAACAATGGCATTGCCATAAGGAGTTCTAAAATCCGGTTCGCCAGGACCTGGATTGGAAAAACCTCCCTGATGAATATTTATCAAGGAAACTCTATCTGGATTCGCATCTTGTATTGCCTTTGCAATGGTATGGCCTTGAGGGCAATATACGCAATGAATTCCCGTAAATTCTTCAAGAACTACGTTTTGGTCTTGTGGGGAAGTTGATACAATTGTTTGGGCATAGGTAGCACATACAAACAATGCAAAAACTAAACTGAGGGGTAGTTTTTTAAACATAATTTTAGATTTTGATAGTTGAATAATTTAAAGTTAAGTTACAAATTTACTTGTTTAAAATCTATTAAATGGCCTTGATATATAAATATTTAAGTCATAACTGTTAAAATATTAATGAAACGGTAATACAAGGGTATTATACTTTTTTAAAATCAAATATTGTCAAGAAAAATTCATATAAATGTTAAATATCTGAAATAGAATGCATAAAGAAGTAAAGGATTTTAATTTTTATCTTTACTTTTGTAAATCTTAGTAAAATCTTTTAATAATTTAAATTAACCCTAAAAAAATAAAAAATGAAACTTAAATTACTTCTTTTAACAATAATAGGTTCGGTTGCTATTGCAAATGCCCAATATACTGTAACTGATATCAATGGAAATGTACTTAACGATGGCGATGTTTTAGAATTTACGGAATTTGGATACGGAACTTCGGCTAATTATGAATTTTTTGTAACAAATGATAATCCTTCAGAAGAAATCCATACGCGTATTGAATATATAGGTGCTGTTAATACAGATGGTTCTTTGCTAGAAATTTGCTATGCATTTCAGTGCTATATTGGTTTTACGCCAGGAGCTACCATACCAACCGCTCCGGAAATATTTACAATTGCTGTAGGAGAGACTACGGGTGAAGGCAACCATTTTTTAAACGGTGATGGGGGTAATGGTATAGATATTATTGAATATACTTGCGCATTCCGTCAATATGAGGCAGATGGTGTTACCGAAATAGGAACGCCTCTAACCTTTACCTATCGTTACAATCCAGGTTTAATTGGTGTAAATGAAAACAGTAAAGTTAACTTAACCATTCAATCTACAATCGTTTCTAATGAACTTGTTTTGAATGTAAATGAGCCTGTGAGCATGTTGGTTTACAATCTGCAAGGAAGTGTTGTGAAACAAGCACGTTTTGAAACAGGTCTTCAAACAGTTAATATGTCTGACCTTAGTTCGCAAACTTATATTATTAAGTTTAACAATGAAAAAGGAGCTACGCAAACAACGAAGATTGTAGTCCAATAAGACATAGATTTTTTTAAATAAAAAGTGCCCCGAAGTTTTCTTCGGGGCACTTTTTTGTTTCTTTAATTTTATCTCTTAGAATGTAACTACAAGATTTGCAGTTAGACCAGTATTTTCAGGTACAAATCTACAAACACCTCCTACACAAATTAAACCACCACGCTGACGGCCATAGTTTAATGCAAAACGCGCAGGTCCTTTGGTATAACTCCCTCCAAAGCTGTAATAATGAATCTCTCCTTCACCTTCATAGTTCCAAGCATCTGCTGCGTAAAGCGTAAATGCAGGACTAAAGTTATATTCCAGCACTCCAGCTACCCAGTTCTTTCTATCTACGTTTTTTCTGCTTTTATCTATCCACAGGTGTTGCAGCTCCATACGTAAAGCTTTTCCTCCTTCAAATTTGCGTGTACCTTCAATTACTGCAATTTGGGCTCTGATGTCTCCTTGAGTCCCGAGCGGACCTCCTTCAGTAACACCTTTGTCTATAATTACATCTTGAAAAGTAGCTATAGAGCTCCATTTTGAAGACCAGCGGTTTTTCACCTCGATATTTAAATCACGGAAATATCTTGGGCCATCACCAATAAATTTTGGGTCGTAAGTTTGATCGGCGAAATTAAAGGTTGCTTCCAAACCTGCCCAATAAGAAAAGTTACCTGCTAATTTAGTTCCATATTTTCCTAAGAAAGATTCTTTGTCAAAGGAAAAATAGACATCAACCTGTCCACCCACTTCTCCAGCTCTTTCTTCGGTATCACTGAAAAGTAAGCGTGGCTGAGCATTGTATACATATATATTGGACAGCAAATAATCATGTTGTTTTGTAAGGGCGGGAACGTAGTTTACAATTTGTTCATTGTAAAGGTTACCTTCTGCATAACGGTCTGCGTAAAAGCTGAAATTTTCAAGTCTTCTAAAGGTGGAACTAATACCCAATCCTTTTTGTGCATAACCTAAGTTCACTTGAAGTGCCGTACCATCAAAAAGTTGTGGTGACTCAACTTCGCCTTCATTGATAATTACGTCCGGATCTTTGGTAATTGCTTCAACGCCTCCATAGAAATTATTGGCCACAAAATCCAGTCTTCCTCCATAAGCATTAATGTTTGCAGGAATGGAATCATTAGCGCCATTTGATTGATAACGGCCCACATAGCTTCCGCCAAGTTTCAGGTCAACGGCATCAATATTTAAGAGGCCACTTAAATCTGCATTGGCATCAAGACCTTGCATAACGCCTTCTGAAACGTCAAAACCATTTCTGATTTGGCCGTAAACTCCAGTTAGATCAAGATTTTCAGTAGGGGTGAATTTAACACGAAGCCCTTTCATAGCATTGTTTATGCCCAATTGGCGATCTTCCCAAGTTCTAAGAATAAGACCACTACCAAATTGCTCATAAAAATAACCTCCGGTAACATCTAGCGTTTCGTTTTTAAAGTTCAAGTAATAAGTTCCAATCCCGTTCTGGCCATCCCAAGTGGGTGAATATCCCAATAGCGCCGAAGGAAGATAAGATTCATATTGAATCCCAGCCGTAAATTTTCCGAGGTTATAATTTAATTGTAAGTAATTGTTTGCTCTAAATCTATCTTCTGGGGCATCAAAACCAATTTTTTCATCTGGCACAAGCCATTGTGAGTTTGATTCAAGTCCACCAAAAAAGTAGCCATTATCTTGCGAAAAGGAGGCTACGCCCATAAGCATAAAAGCTCCAAGTATAAGTTTTTTCATTGTATAGGTTTGGTTGGTAAATTTTTAATTAACTGCGGAGAATTCCTTTATTTTTTCATAAAGTTCCATCTCTGCGCCTGGGCTGTAGCCAGAATGTCTGTAAACAATCTGATTGTTTTTTACCAGAAGTGTCAAGGGTACAGTGGCTGCACCAACTGCACGTTTAAAATCATTGTTTGTATCTAGAAGTATGGTATAATCCCAGCCTTTTCCATTTACCATTGGTTTAACACGTTTCACTCCGCGACTGTCATCAATGGAAATAGCGTAGAGCTTTACATTGGTTTCTGCCTGCCAATCTGGATAAATTTCGCTAATGGCATCCAACTCTTTTATGCAAGGAACACACCAGGTGGCCCAAAGCGAGATTACAACTACATTGTCATCAGTTGATAGTTCACTGGAATTGATAGGTTGGCCATCCAAGGTGGTCATGTCCACTTTTGGTAAATCATTTTGTGCAATCGCACTGAAGGTAATCAGTACAAGAAGAAGGGGGAGTAGTCTTTTCATTCAATAAATTTTTAAAAATTAATTAAAGCATAGGCAATATTAAGTTATTTTTAATAAATACTTAAATTTGTATTGCCGAAAGTTATGGATTTAACATTCCAAAACCGTGCCTTTTTTCATAAATGCGTTATATTAGCCCACTATATTATTTAACTGTCTGTTATTATGCGAACTTATCCCTATTTTAAAGTTTTATTTCTTTTTGCTTTTATTGCCATTATTGGATGTAGTAAAAAAGAAGATCCACTTGGTGCTCCCACAGAAAGTCTGTCGATTACTCTAACAAGTGATGCAGGTACTAACGAATTGGAAGTGTTGTCCGTTGATCAAATTGTGAATTTTGTTATTACCGGGAATGATGGAGAAAACTATACTTCATCTGCAAAGATATATGTGAACGATTCCGAAATTCAGGGCTCCTCATACACATTTTCAAACACGGGAACATTTGCCGTAAAAGCTCTTTACGAAAGTGCAACCAGCAACATTCTTAACTTTGAAGTAATAGCGGAGACCGAACGCGCAATAACCATAGATGTTCCTAGAGCCATGAACAACCAGACCATTACTTTTGGATTGCTTGATTCCAATGGAAACAATACAGCATCAGATGCTACTTTTTATGTGAATGGCGCAGCAATTAGCGGCTTTACTTATTCCTCTCCAACCGAAGCAAATTATGAAGTATATGCAGAATACATTATAAATGGTGAAACATTCACTTCCCCTGAAAAAACCTTTTACGTTTATATTCCAAAAAGAAATGTGGTTATAGAAGATTATACTGGTACTTGGTGTGGTTATTGTTTAAAAGCTTTGGTAGCTATTGATTCAGTAAAAGTGTTGACTGAACATGTCTCAGTGGTTGCCATACATGAAAGTTCAATTGGCCCTCCAGATCCTATGGACTTTGCTCAGATTGATGACCTTCAAGCTGAATTTGATGTGCCCGATAGTTTTCCACAAACGCAATTGAATAGAACTACAAAGTGGAATGCCACTCCTCCTAGTTCTCTTATTTATGACTATGATGTTGTAACAGCTATTGCAGGTCAAGAGACGGATCTTTCCGTTGCAATTAGTTCACAACTTAGCGGGAGTACGCTATCTGTGGATGCAAAAGTAATGTACAGGAATGGTTCTGAGCCTGGCGATAAGTTGGTTGTGTATTTATTGGAAAGTGGTGTAATAGCAGATCAAGTCAATTATTTTAATTCAAACCCCGCAAGTCCTTATTTTGGAATGGGCAATCCAATTGTAGGTTTTGTCCATGATGAAGCCTTGCGTAATTCACTATCTGCCCTATTTGGAGATAATATTCCAGAGACTCCTGCTTTTCAGGAGTACAAAAAGACATATACTTTTAATGTTCCATCAGAATATAATGCTAACAACCTAAGTTTTGTGGTGATGGTCGTAAAAGCAGATAATAGTGCCAAAAACTCACAACATGCTGAGTTAGGTGAAACTAAAGTTTATAATTAAGTATTATTCCTTAAAATAAAAAACCCATTCCATCACCTTGGAATGGGTTTTTTTATGGGTTTGAAAAAATAAATTGAAATATTCGTAATTTTGAAGTCACTTATGGGCGAAAAACTTACCAAACAGGAACTTCACAACTTAGCAATGAACATTGTTGGGAAACAGCTTGAAGCTGAAGGTTATGAATTTTTAGGCGTCAATTCAAAACTGAAAAGTGATCCTCAGTTTGTTGCGCTAAAAAATAAAATTCTTCACTTTATAATTGTTCGCGCAGTTTCATATCCTCAGGATGCCCATGCGTACGATCCTGTTTTTATGCAAACTATTAAGGAACATGCTACCAAATTTGAAGCAAAAACCTATTATGCTGGTGTTGGTCTTGGCCACGGAAAAGATTACGGAGAACCAGTTTTAAAAGATGAAGATTACACAATGGTTTATAAAGGACTACAAGAAATATTATGAAGAAATTATTTTTTATTCCCGTATTGTTGCTTCTTATTTTTTGTGAAAAGAAAGAGCCCACACATCGTTTTCTTCAGGGTGAAGCCTTTGGAACCGCATATAATATTCAGTTTTATTCTGAAAAAAATGTTGACTTCAAAAAAGGATTGGATTCCGTTATTGATGTGGTAAACAATTCCATGAGTACTTATATTCCTGACAGCGATATTTCAAAAGTGAACAATGGAGATTCAACCGTTGTTGTTGATTCTCTTTTCAGGGAAGTTTTTAAAATTTCTTCGGAAGTAAACAAAAAAACAAATGGTTATTTTGACCCAACAGTTGGGGTTTTACGTAATGCATATGGCTTTGGTGATGTCAAGCCTTTGAAAAATATTGATAGTGTTACCTTGGATTCTTTGATGAAATTCGTGGGTTTTCAAAAAGTAAAAATCAATAATGATGGTACGATTTACAAAGAATACCCTCAAATATATTTTGATTTTAATGCAGTAGCAAAAGGCTTTGGAATAGACTGTCTTGGGCGCTATTTGGAATCAAAAGGCGTTGAAAATTACTTGATTGAATTAGGTGGTGAAATTCTTACAAAAGGCGAAAATCTCGATAATAATCAGGATTGGGTTGTAGGTATTGAAGCAGTAGATTCAGAATTGGAAGATCGTACTTTTGAGACAACTGTAAAATTGAAAAATGTGGGAATGGCCTCTTCGGGAAATTACCGTAAATTCAGAATAGATTCCCTTACCGGAAAAAAATATGTCCATACCTTGAACCCATTAACCGGTTCAGCGGAAATGAGCGATGTTACTAGTTCAACAGTAATTGCGCCAACTTGTGGCGTGGCAGATGCCTACGCTACTTCCTTTATGGCGCTGGGTTTGGAGAAATCAAAAGAGCTTTTAAAAAGTCTTCCAAATGTGGAGGCGTATTTAACATACACAGATTCTTTAAACC
>Ga0209344_10001565_pt1 | contig 29057 bp, 32 predicted proteins | sample Cruoilmetagenom6_FD_187293 | JGI IMG/M metagenome (GOLD analysis project Ga0209344, IMG submission 187293) | Oil polluted marine microbial communities from Coal Oil Point, Santa Barbara, California, USA - Santa Barbara Oil Seep Sample 6 (SPAdes)... | ecosystem: Environmental > Aquatic > Marine... | reverse complement strand
AAGGGTCGACTGAGCGCGATCATGGAAGAGACCGGCGCGCCCTGCTGGGCCCCGGACGCCCCTTCCGAAGGCGCTTGCCCGGTCGAATGATCGGCGCCTCCTCCTGACGCCGAACTCTGTCCGGGCTGCGTGCAGCCCGGACACCCCAAAGCGAATTCACCAATGGCGCCAGGCGCCAACATGGGAGCAATCCGATGAACGCCCGAATTCTGCCTTATCTCCTGATCCTGCCGGTCACCCTGTTTCTAGGAGTGTTCTTTCTCTACCCCTTCGTGCTCGTGGCGCAGCAGGCCTTCAGCACCGGTGGCGGCTTTACCCTGGACAATTTCCGCGATGTCGTGAGCTACTGGAAATTCCCGATTTCACTGAAGAACACCTTGCTTCTGGCGGCACTCGTCGTCCCTGTGCAGCTTGCCCTGTCGCTGTTGATGGCAACCATGGTCAGCCGGATGCAGCGGGGCCGCGATATGGTCCTTTACATCTGGACGATTCCGCTTGGCATATCCGATCTCGCTGCAGGCATCATCTGGCTGGCGATCTTCGAACAGTCGGGCTTCCTGAATTCGATGATGAGCGGTCTTGGCGTTATCGATCGGCCGGTCAATTTTCTGTCCTACCAGCATCCCGGGATCGTGTTCCTGGCTATCGCGCTTGCCGAAATCTGGCGCGCGACGGCGATCATGCTTGTTATTCTGGTGGCCGGCATTGGCCTGATCCCGAAGGAATATTATGAGGCCGCAGAGGTCTTCGGCGCATCGCGGTGGAAACAGTTCTTGCGCATCACACTGCCGATGCTCAGGCCTTCGCTGCAAACCGCGCTGATCTTGCGCGTCGTCCTGGCGTTCGAGGTCTTCGCCGTGGTTGCAGCCCTTGGCGGAACCCTGTTCCCCGTGCTGATGGGCGAAATCTATTCCTACCAGTTTGATCTTCAGAACAACGGCGCCGCCGCCGCGCTCGCACTGATCGTGCTTGCGATCTCTATCGGCTTCACCCTGATCATCCTGCGCGTGCTTCGCGTTCCGAAAGGAGCCACGATATGACCAACGCTGTCGCCATCGCCGCACCCACCGGTTCAACCCGCAAGGCTGGCAATTATGTCTATGTTGCCTCCATTGTCTTGCTCTGTGCATGGGTGATCGTGCCGCTCTATTTCCTGTTCATCAACACGCTCTCGTCTCCGGAAGCGGTCAACAGCTTTCCAAAATCCTTCATTCCCGAGTTTGACCTTGGGAGCCTGACCTTCTTCGCCGGGTTCAATGGGATGCTCACCGCATTGAAGAACTCGGTTCTGGTGGCCGGAATGACGATGGTCTTGTCCATCGTCATCGGAGCGCCGGCGGGCTATGCCCTGTCGCGGTTCGACTTCCGGGGTAAGGAAGTGTTCCGGATGCTGGTGCTGTTGACCCGCGCCTTTCCGTTGCCGCTTCTGGCATTGCCGCTGGCGGTTCTCTTTATTCGGACAGGCCTCGATGACACGGCTTTCGGGTTGGCGCTGGTGCATACCACCCTGGCAATTCCGTTCGCCGTACTGATAACCTTCTCGCTGTTTTCGGGCATTCCGGTCGAGCTGGAAGAAGCCGCATGGACCCTTGGTTGCACGAGATTCACCGCGTTCACCAAGGTAATCCTGCCGCTGATCCTGCCCGGCATCACGGCTTCGGCGATCTTCGCCTTCGTGATCTCCTGGAATGAGGTCTTCGCCGCCGCGGTCCTGACCATCGAGAACCGGACCCTACCCGCCTTCCTTCTGCAAACACTGGGTGAGGCACCGCTGCATCTGAAATTCGCGGGCGGCTTCATCCTCGTCGTGCCGGCTCTGATCTTCATTTTCGCAGTCCGCAAATATCTCTTCGCCATGTGGGGCATCGCCAACCGCTGAGCGCGGCGCGATCAGACAAAGGAACCAGTGAAATGGCTGAAATCCAGATCAAGAACGTCGCCAAGAAATTCGGCACATACCAAGCGCTGCACGACATCAATCTGACCGTTGCCGACCAGGAGTTCATGGTTCTGCTCGGCGCCTCGGGCTGCGGCAAGACCACGCTGCTCAGGATCGTCGCCGGACTGGAAACCGCCACCACCGGAGAGATCTGGATCGGCGGCCGCCGGGTGGATCACCTGGCGCCCAAGGATCGCGGCATCGCCATGGTGTTTCAGAACTACGCGGTCTTTCCACACCTGACGGTGTTCGAGAACATCGGCTTCGGCCTGCGCATGCAGAAGTTGCCCAATGACGAGGTCAAGCGCCGGGTCGAACGCACCGCAACATTGATGCATATCGAGCAACTGCTGAAGCGCTATTCCGGCGAGTTGTCGGGAGGTCAGCGGCAGCGCGTGGCGGTCGCCCGCGCGCTCGCCATGGAGCCCGACGTGATTCTGATGGACGAGCCACTCTCCAACCTCGATGCGCTGCTGCGTCTGGAGATGCGCGCCGAACTCAAGGGTGTGCTGGCTGAAAGCAAGACCACGACGATCTACGTAACGCACGACCAGGTGGAGGCGATGAGCCTTGCCGACCGTATCAGCGTGATGCACCAGGGCAGAATTGTTCAGGCCGCAACACCGATTGAGGTTTACCGCAATCCGGCCGCCGAATTCGTTGCCAGTTTTATCGGCAACCCGCCGATGAACTTTCTAACGGCAATCCCAGCAGGTGACGGCAAATGGAGCGTGGCAGGGCAGCTTGTCGACGGGCCGCGCACCGAGAAAGCGGCGCTGCAATTCGCCATCCGTCCAGAGGATCTCCGGCCCGCCGATCAGGGGTTGACCGCAACGGCAAAAGTTGTGGAACCGCTGGGAGCGCATTTGCTGGTGACCTGCGAAGTCGACGGCAGCTCGTTCCGCGCCGTGCTCGACAGCGACTTGACTGTCCGCCCAGGGGACAAGCTGACTCTGGCGCCGCAGCCGGACCGCGTCCGCTGGTTCGACCCTGAAACCACCCTTGCCATAGCCTGAGAAGAAACCATGAAACACACACTGATCGAACAGGCGCAGCAGGTTCTCCGCCGAAATGATCGCGGCACCTACACAGTGCCCACCCACGGGCTTTATCCATTCCAGTGGAACTGGGACAGCGCGCTCAGCGCACTCGGCTTCGCCCATTTTGACGAGGCGCGCGCCTGGACGGAGATCGACACGCTGTTTGCGCACCAGTGGGAAGACGGAATGGTGCCGCACATCATTTTCCATGAGCGCGATGAGGGCTACTTCCCCGGACCGGATGTCTGGGCGACAGGCCGCGCGGTTCCCACCTCGGGCATCACCCAGCCGCCCGTGGCCGGGTTTGCGGTTCGCCGCATGTTCGAGGCTGCGATCGACAAAAACTTGGCCACCGAACGGGCGAAGGCCCTGCTGCCGCGCATCCATGCCTGGCACAAGTGGTTCTTCCGCAGCCGGGACCCGCAAGGCAGCGGGCTGGTCGCCATCCTCCATCCCTGGGAATCCGGCAGGGACAATTCCGTTGACTGGGACGTTGCATTGGCAAGGGTGCCTACCGAGGGTGTGGAACCCTTCACCCGGCTCGACACGCATCACGCAAATCCAGCCCATAGGCCGACACAGTCGCAATATGAACGCTATATCTGGCTCGTCCAGAGCTTCCGCAGCCTTGGCTGGGACAACACCCGATTGCATGATGCCTCGCCATTTCGCGTGGTCGATCCCGGCTTCAATGCCATCCTGATCCGCTCCTGTGCGGATCTGGCCGAACTGGCCGATCAACTGGATGAACCGGAGATCGCCCGGCAGTCCCGCGAATTTGCCGCACGCGGTATTGCTGCCATGGAGAGGCTCTGGAGTGACGTCCATGGCCAGTATCTCTGCTTGGACCGCACCACGGGCGAATTGATCGATAGTCCGTCCATCGGTGGACTTCTCGCGGTATTTGCCGCGGTACCTGCGGACAAGGCTGCTGCCATTGCCCGGCGCATCGACAGACTGGGCGACGTCGCCAAATTCCTTGTCCCAAGCCACGATCCCTCAGCGGCAGAATTCGATGCGCTGCGCTATTGGCGCGGGCCGGTCTGGCTGATTGTGAACTACATGATTGCTGACGGATTGCGCCATGCGGGCCAGCACGCCACCGTCGAGCGGATCGTCGGCGACAGCGTCCAGCTGATCGAACGCAGCGGCTTTGCCGAATACTATAGCCCGGTCACTGCGGAGCCCTGCGGCGGCGTGCACTTCACCTGGACGGCTGCAATGGTGCTGGAATTCCTCGCCAAACCAGGAGCCATGGCATGAAGCGCTCCCGCATCAACGACATCATGGCTGAAGCTGATGACATGATCAGGTCGCATGGCTTCGTGCTACCGCCCTTTGCCTATTGGACACCGGAAGAGCTTAAGGCTCGCCGCGACAGCGCTCGAAAGCTGATCGACGCCCGCTGCGGTTGGGACATCACCGACTACGGCGCCGGCAAGTATGACGAAATGGGCCTGTTCCTCTTCACCCTGCGCAACGGCAGTCTCTCCGATCTGCGGCGCGGCGGCGGGATGTGCTATGCGGAAAAACTACTGATTTCGAAGCAGGATCAGCTCAGCCCGATGCACACCCATGTGATCAAGGCCGAGGACATCGTCAACCGCGGTGGGGCAACGCTGGTTATCGAGCTGTTCGGCTCCGACGACCAGGGCCGGTTCGCCGAGGACAAGGGTGGCACGGTCTGGTGCGATGGCATTCGGCGTGACTTCGGCCCGGGCGAGAAGCTGAAGCTGGTTCCGGGTGAAAGCGTCACTCTCATGCCTGGCGACTGGCATGCCTTCTGGGGCGAAGGCGGCGACGTGCTGATCGGCGAAGTCTCCACCGTCAACGATGACGAGACCGACAATATCTTCCGCGAGCCGATCGGTCGCTTTGCCAAGATCGAGGAAGATACGGCGCCGACACACCTACTGGTCAGCGACTATCGCAACTGGCTAAAGTGACATGGCTGCCGAGATCCGGGACGAGACCAGCGCGCCTGAGGTCGCCGGACTGCTCGAGGCCAACCTTCTTCTGGATGATCTCAGGCGCGCCAACCTTCAGGGTGTCTACTCCATCTTGCAACTGACGGTTCGCAACTCTTGAGGCACGGGATGCTGCCCTGGCCTGCCCAGGCTTGCTCGCTACAGCCGATTGCAGGACCCGATTCTGGTCGGCGTCACTCTTGGTCATTTGGGTGTACATCATGATCTCCACTCAGCGTCAGGGACCGGACAATCCGGCCCCACACTGAGGGAAGCCCGCGTCGCGGGCAAGGTCAGATCACGTTGCTCAACGCCTGACTTGAAGACAGTACAGCTTCCTTCGCAAAGGAAGTCCAGTCAGCCCGCACCGTTTGCGAACATCCGTTGCAAGTGCCCACTTTACTGTTTGCGAGTTGTGAAATTGGACATATTGGTTCTGGCTCATTTGGCCAGGTGGCGTCTTTTTGCCAGGCCAAGCTTCGGTTTGAACTGAGGGTGTTCATTTTACGAGCGTTGACGCTTTGCGCCTTCAAGTCTTCCTTTGAGGCCAGCTCCATTTTTTTTGTGAAAGCAGACACTGCTAACCGCGGCGCCAAAGGTCAATCTTTCGGAGGTTTGAGACGTTCGTTTTGTGGGACGATCTTGGCGAGTTGGGGCGGCAAGCTGACGCCATTCGTACGACGCCATCGCGCGTTTGAGTTTGAAGTTTTCTCGGCTGTAAAGGTGCGCTCCAGGTTGAAATGGTTGGAGATCGGTGCGTGAACAGAAACGAATTTCTGAAGACTTCGTATTCACCTGAACCGGAGCATCGCCCGCTTCCGTCTTCGGAACGGTAGGTGCGAGTTCTCCGCACGATTGTTCCGCCAGCGACCGGTTTCCTGTCGGTCGCTAATGCCGAGGTTCTTGAGCGCAGCGCCATAGGAACGGAGGCGATCCGTCACCAGTTTCTCGGCGCGACCGTGCCGCTTGAGGAATTTCAGCGCAGCGACCTGTTAGCCTCGACCCTGATCGGCACATCGAAAACGAGTTCGCTGATCCATAACATCGAACAGTTCAATATCGCCTGCCGGAGGCGCTTTGGATCGACCTCGCGATGAAGATGTGATCGAAAGTCAGCTGTAATCACCGAACCGCTTCAGCATTTCCGGGCGCTGGCTTGCGGCGACTCGCCTGGCTGAACCAGAGTATCGCACCGATCTTCCACGAATTTGCCCCCGAGGATCTTGCCGGCGTGCTCAATGCTTGTGGTGTGCAGCTGAACCGCACTTAGTGCGCCGAGCCGCTCGGGGCCGGTTGGCCATCGATGACGACATTAACGCAGGCGACCTTGCCGGACGCCACCGCACGGCTGAGCGCCGCATCGAGATCAGCAAAATCGGTGACATATTCGCCATGCCCGCCAAGTGCTGTCACCGCCTGGTCGTAGCGGGCGTCGCTGAGTTGACAGCCTACCAGCCGGTCCTTGCCGTATTCGCGCAGCTGGATCTGATGTTCGGCGTTCCAGCAGGTGTCATTGCCGATGACGACAACAAATGGCAGATCTTCACGTGCCGCCGTCTCGAATTCGGCGAAATGGAAGCCGACGGTGCCGTCGCCCATCAGCGCGAAAACAGTAGCATTGGGGCGGGCGGCGCGGCCGGCGAGCGCATAGCAAAGCCCGCCACCGATTGCGCCAGAGGGGCCATTGATGATCCGCTCGGCGGCATGGGCGCCAGCCTGGGCCCATTGGCCAAATTCACCACCATCGCAGATCAGCACAGCCTCGTTGGCGGCCTCGATCTGACGCTGCACGGCAGCGGCAAGCTGCGCCGATGTGATTTTGCCATCGGCACCGGGTGCTGAGGCATCATAGGAGCGGGCGGCGATCAGCGCGGCCACCTTACTGCACCAGTCCTTGCGAGCACCGCCCCCTTCGCCCGCATCCATCAATTGACCTGCGGCGTCGAGCGGATTGGCGTCAATCACCAATGCAAGGCGTTCGCCGAGATTGAGCACGGCGCGGTCGCGTTCGGCGGCTTCATTATCGATGACGATCCATCGGCAACCGGCGCCGCAAACGGCAGCGGCGCCAAAGCCGACGGTGAAATTGACAGGTTTGCCCAGCGAGATGACAAGATCCGCCTGCTTGAGTGCGTGTGCGAAATCACCCAGCGACGGGTCCTTCAGGCCACGCGGACTTTCCATTGCCACCACCGGCGCATCAAGCGCATCGCGCAACGCTGTCAGCACCGTGCCTTGACGGGTGTCGTTCATTGCCGGACCGCAGAGCACCAGCGGCGCCTTGGCCTTCGACATCATCTGCAGCACCCGCGCGAGGTCATCTTCCGCGAGAGCATTGTGTTCGCGCACCATCAACGCGGCAGCCGGCACATGCACGCCACCGGTATCGACTTCGACCACGTCGAAAGGCAACGCCACATGCACCGGTCCCGGCCTGCCCGACAGCGCAGTGCGGATCGCCAGCGCGACTGTCTCACCAAGCGTGGCTGCGGATTGTGCGCGGATTGACATTTTGGTCAGCGGCGCTGTCATAGGCACCTGATCGAATTCCTGAAAGGCGCCCTTGCCGTCCTGGCCGCGCGGAGAATCCCCAGTCAGCAACAGCACCGGGCTTTCCGACTGCCGCGCCGAAAACAGCGGCCCCATGGCATTGGCGGCACCGGGGGCCGCGGTCACCAGGGCAATGCCGATCTCACCCGTCAGTTGCGCCCAGGCGTCGGCCATAAAGACGGCGGCGCCTTCATGGCGGGTATGGATGATCTCAATGCCCGCATCAAGGCATGCGTCATAAACCGGCATGATCTGATTACCCGACAGCGAGAAAATTTTTGTCACTCCGGCCAAGGCCAGGGTCTGCACCAGAAGATCGGCACCGCGCATTGAATTCATCCTTCTTCGGCCATGCCCCGCGGGTCAGGCCTGTTTCATTTTAAGGGGAAGCAGGCGGTCGCCGGGTGGAGCCGGCGGAGCGTCTCATTCCTGGTTTGCCGTCTGCAGCGGAACGTGCCTCCGCGTCGCCTTGATCCCGGCGCGGACGATGGCAAACACCGTGATCATTGTCAGCGTCCAGAAGAACCAGGTGATTGGCCCGCGGAACAGGATCAGCGGGGAACTGCCCGACATCAACATGGCCTGGCGGAAATTGTCTTCCAGCAGCGGCCCGAGGATGAAGGCAATGAGAAAGGGGGCCGCAGGGATCTTGTAGCGCAGCATGAAATAGCCGACCCAACCCATGGCGAACATGACACCGACGTCGAAGATCGAATTGTTGACCGCAAATACGCCGAAGATGCAGAGCACCAGCACGGCGGGAAACAGCACGCCGCGCGGAATGTCTGCAACATATTTGAAACCATGGATGGCCACCGAACCGATGAAGAACAAAAACACCGAACTGACGATGAGACCTATGAACAGCGCATAGATGATGTCGGCGTTGAGAATGAACATCATCGGCCCTGGCTGCAGACCGTGGATCATGAAGGCACCGATGATAATTGCGGTGATGACGTCGCCCGGGATGCCCAGCGCCAGCAGCGGGATCAAGGTTGCGCCGGCGACGCCATTGTTGCCGGCTTCCGCGGCGGCGACGCCTTCGAGTTCGCCCTTGCCGAAATTGTCCTTGTTGGGCGAAGTACGCCGGGCTTCCGAATAGGACAGGAAGGCGGACGGGGCAGCGCCGATGCCGGGAATCGCGCCCAGAAAGACGCCGATGAAACTGCCGCGGACAATGGACTTGAAGCAACGTTTGTAGTCCGCGAAAGTCACCCAGCTTTTACCCATCGAGCGTTTTTGGCCATCAAAGACTTTCGGATTCCAGACCATGGCGATGATTTCAGGAATGGCAAACAGTCCGATGAGCACTGCGATGAAATTGAGCCCGCCCATCAGATTGACGTTGCCAAAGGTGAAGCGGTTTGTGCCGTAGATGAGGTCGAGACCGACAGTCGCGAGCAGCAGGCCCAGCATTGCAGAAAGTGCACCACGCAGCAGGCTTTCGCCTGAGACCCCGGCAATGATGGTCAGTGAAAACAGCATCAGGGTGAAAAATTCCGGTGGACCAAAACTGAGTGCGAAGGAAGCCAGAAAACCGGCAAAAAGGATAAGCGCCAGATTGGAGATCAGATCGGCGGTACACGAAGCCCACAGCGCCATACCGAGCGCCTTGCCGGCCTGTCCCATCTCGGCCAGCGGATAGCCGTCAAGCACGGTGGCCGACGAGGCCGGCGTGCCCGGCGTCTTGATCAGGATGGCAGGAATGGAACCGCCAAAAATTCCGCCCTTGTAGACACCGAGCAGCAGCAGGATGCCGGTGATCGGCTGCAGCGCGAAAGTAAACGGTAAGGTCAGCGCCACGGCCATGGTGGCCGACATGCCGGGAATGGCACCGGCGATGACGCCGACGGCGACGCCCATGCCAAGGGCAAGGAAGCTCTCGATGTTGGCGACCAGCGAGAAACCCATCATCAGATTGTCGGCAAAACTCATGGAAGCCTCACGAAATCGCCTTGCGGTATCGCAACCCCGGCGACATGAGCAAAGAACGCATAGAGTACCAGCGGAACCAGAACAGCGCTGATCAGCGCGGTTTTCGGATGGCTGGTGCGAACGAGAAAAGCGGTGACGGCAAACACCAGCATAGAAGTCCAGACCATGCCGATGCGGGGCATGATCAGCATGGTGACGATCATCACCGCGGCAATGCTTGCCAGACGGCCCCAGGCCTTCGGCTTGTCATCGACATCGGGAATTACGGGCTCGGCGAGTGCGGGTTCGCGGATCGCGGTCAGGATCATGCCGAACCCGGTAATTCCGGTCAGGCCGGCAAGCGCCCATGGCCAGAACAGCGGAGACAGAATGATGTTGGGAACATTGCTGGGAGACGAAACCCAGACCGGGATAGCCACAAGCAAGAGCAAAGCGGCGGCAACGACTGCCCCGATGCCCAGTTGAAGTTGAATTGTCCGATCGTGCACCTCAAGCTCCTCCTCCGCGTAAAATGCGCCGGATAGTGACCCGATCCGGCGCATTCTTCAATCTCGGTCTTTGATCGAACTAGCCTTCGATACGCATGCCCAGATCATCGACCAGTTTGCGGAAGGTCTTGTACTGACCATCGATGAAGGTCTTGGCTTCCTCGGGGGTCATCAGGTCAATGACCGAACCGGCCTTTTCCATCACGGCAAGAAACTTCTCGTCCTTGACCGCGGTGGCCATCCACTCTCCCCATTTGACCGCAACGTCATCGGTCAGCGACGCCGGGCCGGCAATACCGGTCCAGCCAACCAGTTGTTCCAGCGCCGGTTTGCCGAGTTCGGTGGCTGTCGGCGCATCAAAACCGTTGAGGCGATCGGGGGTGGTCACCAGCAGCGGCTTGAGTTGACCATTGGCAACAAAGCCCGCAAGCGCCGAAGAGTTGGTGCAGATGAAGGTCACGGTGCCGTTGAGCACAGCCGTTGCAGCCTCTCCGCCGCCCTTCTGCGGAATGTGGACAGTCGACTTGAGCGGATTCTCGATGCCAAATTCCTTGAGAACCATCACGGCCGCCAATTGCAGCAGTGATCCGACGCCGGAGGAGGAATAGGAGACGCCGCCTTCATTGACCTTGGCAATCAGATCGTCCATCGAATTGATGCCCGAGGCCGGCGTTACCGCGCAGACGACCGGGTTGATTTCATAGACGGTGACAAAGCGGAAATCCTCAAGAGTGTAGGGCAGCGTCGCCTTCATGGCCGGGTTGACGGTATGCGAGCCGACACGGGCAAACAGCATGGTGTAGCCATCGCCCTTGGCGTTCTGCACGGCCACTGAACCGGTTGCGCCACCGGCGCCGGTCACATTGGACATTACCATCGGCGTGCCGGCAGCAGCAGTCAGAGCCTCGGCGATCGCTCGCGCAGAAATGTCAGTGGCGCCACCGGCGCCGTAAGGAATGATCATGTTGATCGGGCGATCAGGATACTCGGCCAGGGCCGCCGTCGCCGTCATTCCGAGCGTGAGTGCGCACGCCATGCCGATTTTCTTAAAATTCATAACTTCCTCCCGGTTGCATGACCTGCGAATTGTCCAAACGCCTTTTTTCCTCCGCCCGGACAAGTAAGCCATTGCAAAAACCATATTGGTAAGTCACATTTGTAAAAAGCCACAAATGATTACATCTTGCGTAATTTTTACTTACACTAAATTCCGGAAAACTGATGTCGATACGATTGCTCAAGACACTTCTGGCCGTGGCGGAGCACGGAACATTCAGTGCCGCCGCCGACGCGGTGTTCGTCACTCATGCCGCCGTCAGCCAACAGATGAAAGCCTTGGAAGAAGAATGGAAAATTGCCATCTTCGACCGCTCCAAACGCACATCGGAACTGACCCCCATCGGCCGCACCCTGGTGGAGAAGGCACGCGAGGTGGTGCGCGCCTACGACAATCTGGTGCCTTCGGTGCTCGGTGATGACGGGCTCAAGGGCGATCTGATGATCGGCGCGGTGCCGACGACGCTCGCGGGGTTGGCACCAATGGCAATCTCGCTGCTGAAAACCGCCTTTCCCGACCTGCATGTTGCCGTGCAGCCCGGATTGACCAACGAACTTCTCCACCACGTCGAGCGCGGCCATCTCGATGCCGCTGTCATCTCCAAGCCGAAACTGATCCCACGCGGCCTCAACTGGCTCGAAATTGCCGTCGAGCCGCTTCAGCTTCTGGCATCACTGGAAACCGAAAGCGACGATCCGTTGCATCTGCTCAGATCCAACCCGTTCATCCGCTTCACCCGCGACGCAGTCGTCGGCAACCTGATCGAAACCTGGCTTCAAGAGCAGAAGATTGACGTGCGTGACAGCATGGAGCTGGAAGGACTGGAGGCAATCTCCACCATGGTGCTGTGCAATCTCGGCGTCTCCATCGCCCCGCGCCGCTGTTTCCAGAGCGCCAATCCGCTACCTATCAAGCGCCTGTCACTGCCCAACGACCCGGTACGCCTTCTCGGCCTCATCAGCCGCGCCGACACCACCAAATCGCGGGTGATCGAGGAAATCCATGGCAAACTGCTCGAAGCTGTCAAAATTGGCTCCTTCCCAATCAGGACATTAAGGACACCTCCCCCAAGTGACACTTGAGTTCATTGCCATTCTGGCCGCCGGCGCCGCCCTGGGCGGTTTCGTCAACGGCCTGGCGGGGTTCGGTACCGCCATGTTCGCGTTGGGTTTCTGGCTGCAGATCCTGCCGCCGCTGGAAGCGGTCTCGCTGATCGCCATAATGTCGGTGATCAGCGGTCTGCAGGGTGTCTGGGTGGTGCGGCGCTCTGTGCTCGACAATCCGCGACGGCTGGCTCGTTTTCTGGTGCCTGCGCTGTTCGGCATTCCGGCCGGCATTGCAGCGTTGTCGATCTTTCCGCCGCTGGTGATCAAGCTGGTCATCGCGGCGATGATGATCCTCTATGGTGGCTTCTTTTCGCTGCGCAGCGCCCTTCCCCGGTTCGAGCGGCCGACGCCTGTCGCCGATAGTGTCATCGGCTTTCTTGGCGGAGTACTGGGCGGCGCCGCGTCGCTTTCAGGCGCGCTGCCCACCATGTGGTGCTCGATGCGGCCGTGGCCAAAGGCGGAAATCCGCGCCGTGCTGCAGCCCTTCAACGTCATCGTGCTGGGGTTAACGGCCGTGGGATTCGCGATCAAGGGCGTTTATAGCCTGGACACACTGAAGCTGATCGCGGTGACGCTGCCGGTGACGCTGACCTTCGCCCAGATTGGCATTATCACCTTCAAACGGCTCAACGACGATCAATTCCGACGGTTGATCATCGCGCTGATGTTCGTCTCAGGCACGGTCCTGCTTGCAAGGGAGCTTTTCTGGTGAGCCATTCCAACATCACCCGCATCGAGGTCTCCGTCTACCGTGTGCCGATTGCTACTCCGGTGATGACCTCGTTCGGCGCCATGACCAACCGCCCGGGGGTGTTCGTGCAATTGACCGATTCCGACGGCGCTTTCGGCTGGGGCGAAATCTTCGCCAACTGGCCCGCCGCCGGCGCTGAACACCGAGCGCGGCTGCTGATGGAGGACATCGCCGATTTGGTCATCGGTTTTCGTGCCGAGGCGGCTTCCGATCTGTTCCATCATCTCATGGCCAGAACTCATATCCGCGCGCTGCAATGCGGTGAATGGGGCCCCTTCGCCCAGGTGATCGCCGGGCTCGATACCGCCTTGCACGATCTATTCGCCCGACGCGCCGGCGTCTCGCTGGCCCGTCATCTAAATGTGAACGCAGCCACCGCAGTGCCAGCCTATGCCAGCGGCATCCACATCGGGGCGGCTTCTACGATGGTCCCGAAGGTGCGCAGTCTGGGCTACAGGGCGATGAAGGTGAAGATCGGCTTCAATGCCAAAACAGACATCAACCTGTTGCGCGATCTCTGCTCTGACCGGCCCGAGGGCGAACGGCTGTTCACCGACGCCAACCAGGCTTGGGATCTCGCCCAGGCGCTGAGCTTTGTCGACCAGACCGGCGATCTCGGACTGGGCTGGCTGGAAGAGCCAATCCGCGCCGACATGCCGGTCGAACAATGGACAGAACTGGCCAGAGCCAGCCGCATTCCGCTGGCCGCAGGCGAGAACATCACCGGCTTTAATGATTTCGACGCCGCCATCTGCTCGGGCAGTTTCGGGTTCATCCAGCCGGACGTGGCCAAATGGGGCGGCGTCACCGGCGGCTTCCAGATCGGTCAGGCGATTCTCGCGGGCGAACGTACCTATTGTCCACATTTTCTCGGCGGCGGCATCGGGCTGATCGCCTCGGGCCATCTGCTGGCAGCCACTGGCGGCGACGGCTTGCTGGAGGTTGATGTCAACGCCAATCCGCTGCGCGATTCTTTCTTTCCTGAGGGCATGTGCAAGGAGGGCGTTTTCGCCATCACGGATACGCCAGGATTAGGCTTCGATGAATTGCCGGAAAGCTTGGCGCAGTACCGGACGCTGGATTTATCCCGCAGCTAGGCTTCTGGCTCACTTAATCTCAAAAAAAGGCGCCGGCACCAGAATCTTGTTTTCCACATTTGTGATCAGCGGCCGCATCTTGGCGGCGTAGCTCTGCCACTCGGGCGCTGCCTGTAACAGCTTTCGACGCTCGTAGCGATCGTCAAGGCTGTCATAGCCCCACATATGGACGATCTGGTTGAGCGGGCCGATATCAGTGAAATAATAGCCAACCATCTTCCCAAGGATGCGAACCTGCACCTCCATCCCCTCTTCCTCGTAGAGCTTGAGGAACACTGGCACTTGCCCGGCCTTCAGCGTGTAGATGCGCTCGTCGACGAATTTGCTCATGCGGCAACTCCTTCCGTATTTCTCAGCTCATGTAAAATTTGATCGCGGTGAGCGCGAAGATGGCAAGAATGCCGGTGAGCGCGCAGATCAGCACGATGGCGCTGCCACCGACATCACCGAGCTTTCGCAGTGACGTCTTCATGCCCAACGCAGCTATCGCCACCACCAGACACCAACGCGAGAACGACAGCAATGCATCCTTGATTTCGACCGGGATAAGATCATAGGAGCCGGCGATCACCAGCGCGGCAAAGCCGACAACGAAGAACGGGATCGGCAGCGAGCGCTTGGCGCCAGGCTCGCGCGAGCCGGAAAACACCAGCGACAGCACCACGACAACAGGCACCAACAGCGCAACCCGCAGCAGCTTGACGAAGGTGGCGGTTTCGCCGGCCAGCTCCGAAACCGAATAACCAGCGCCGACAACTTGCGCGACGTCATGGATGGTGGCGCCAAAAAAGACGCCGGTAGCGACTTCCGACAGATGCAGTGTGTCGGCAATCAGCGGATAGAGGATCATCGCCAAAGTGCTGAGCGCCGTCACCCCGATGACGGTGAAGATGGTGTCTCGCTCCAGCGTCTCGCTCTTGGGCAGCACCGAAGAGATCGCCAGCGCCGCCGAAGCGCCGCAGATGGCAACCGCGCCGCCGATCAGCAGCCCGAAACGGGTTCCGCGCCCGAGAATGCGCGAAAGCGCTAGACCCATGGAGATGGTGAGCGCCACACCGCCGAGCGTGATCAGCAGTACCTCCGAGCCGGTGGAGGCTATCTGCTGCACGGTGATGCCGAGACCGAGCAGCGCCACGCCGAAGCGCAACAGCACTTTCGAGGAGAACTCGATGCCAGCGACGCAGGCACCTCCGTCCTCGACCAGAAAATTGAAAGCCATGCCGATCAGCAACGCCATCAGCATCACCGGCGCGCCATAATGCTCGGAGATGAATTTTGCCGCGAAAGCGACCGTCAACGAGGTGAGAACGCCCGGAAACAGGGTTCTGGCTTTGCGAACATAGGCAAGATCGGCGAACTGGCTCATCGATTCATTTCACATTTCGGGATTGGACCAGCCGGCAGACACCGCGATCATTCACATTTGGCAGGGATTCAGGCCGACGCCCGAAGGAAGAGTAGAAGTTGCAAGTTCAGGGCTGACCGACGAAGACTTGCACCTTTTGCGCCGCGTTGTTGGCAAAGCCGGCTACGTCCCAGGGCGGATCGAGCGGTTGCACATTGCCCTGCACATCGGTAGCGCGGCAGCGCAATACATGGGTGCCGGGTTTGGCCTTCCACTCACAGCTCCACTTGCTCCAGGCATAATTGGAGACCTGCGGTTCAAGGCGGGCTTCACGCCATTCGCCATCAAGCTCCACTTCCACCTTGCTGATTGGTACGCCGCCGCCTGACCAGGCCCGGCCAATGAGCGTCACTGGTCCGGGCTCAAGGTAGCGCTTGCGTGAGCCCCAGTCGGGCACGCCGGGCGGCACCATCAGTGATTTCACCCGCATGGTGGTGACCGGACGGCCGGGATCATCGTCATTTTCGCGAAAACGGTAGGTGCGCACTTGCTGGAAGCCATCGAACGGCTTTGTCAGTGCCTCGATCCGGCCCAACCATTTGACGCTGGCCATCCCGTACCATCCCGGCACGATAATCCTGAGCGGTGCGCCATGCTGCGGCAACAGCGGTTGACCGTTCATGGCATAGACCAGCATGACGTCGAGGTCGTCGATTTGGGCCAGCGTCAGCGAGCGGCCGAAATGATGGGCGACGCCCTTGTCAAAGCCGAAATCGGCGCCGATAAAGGCGACCTCGACAGCGTCGGAGCGCGGACCCGCCCGCTCGATCAAAGGCCTGAGCGACGTGCCGGTCCATTCCGATGTGCCGACCGCCTCATACATCCACGGCATCGAGTGTGAACGCGGCGAGACGCCAGAGCGCCCGTTGCCGGCGCATTCCAGCGTCACTGGCAGCGTGACCTGTGGCAGCGCCTTGATTTCGTCGATGTCCAGTTCGAACGGCGTGGCAAATGCGCCGGAAAAGCTCAGCTTGTGGCTGTTCGCGTCAAGAAGCGGCACATCAAAATGGTTGAGCAGATAATGCAGCCCCGTGGGCGTCACATCAAGCGCCAGCGTTTCCAGCAGAATGCCGGAATTGCGATTGGCGAGCCCCACTTCGGACTGGCTGTAGAGACCGTCCTGGGTGGCAATCCGCCCGCTATAAGTCGAAAACGGGTCTTCGTTCACTGTCATGGCCTAGCCGATCATTTCATCGGAACGGTCATCCGTTTCGCCGAAGCGCTTCAGCACGGCAGGAACCGTGCCCTCATAGACCTTGGCGAGATTGGCGGATATCTTGGCGTTCTCGCGCTCGAACAGCGAGTTGCCGGCGAGATCACTCTCTACGATGAACGGGCCCATATTGTCGGCTTCCAGCACCCACATGGCCTGGGCCAGCCCCAGTTCCTTGTTCCAGTGCACCGTCTTCACCCGCTTGACGCCGCGGCCAAGCAGCGCGCCGGTGCCGTAACCCACCGTGGTCAGATAGATGGCGCCATTGGGAACGAAATGATCCTTGTAATCCTTGGCGCTCATACCGCCCTTGCCGATGATCAGTTTGGCGCCGGACTTGGCCATCCATTCGCCGATCCACTTGGAGAAGCGGAACGAGGCCGTGGCGGTTACCGCGCCGAGGCGAAACGTGCCGTCGTCATTGATGGCGGCGGCGGGCGAGCAATGGAAATTAGCCGCACTCTCCGAAGGAAGCTCCATCGGGATGTTGGCCTTGTCCTCAAGCGCGCGCTTGTAGACACCTTCGCGCGCCGTATAGATCAGCCCGTCGAGATAGACCACATCGCCCAGTCGCAGTTCCGCCAGTGCTTCCGGCGTCGGTGTGGTGCTCAGGCGGATTTTTCGTGGTTTTGAGGCATTTCCCATTCCACTGTCTCCCGGCGTTGATAATCGGTGAACCAATCCGGATCGGTGCGGTATTCCACCCGTCCGTCGGCATAGACCCGCGCCACGGCGCGGCGTGAAGACAGGCAGAAGGCATGCACGGACATTTGCATGCCGCCGGTGTGGCAGTAGCCTACCTCGATATTGGCGTCGATAACCATGGACTTGCCGACGAAACCCATGGCGCCCATGCCGATGGAATTGCCCAGCTCCTTGAGTTCCAGTTCCAGTTCGGCAATGCGCGGATCGGAATTGCGGGAGCCAACAACACGCAGACAGGCGGCGCGCTTGCCGAGCACCATGCAGGTGTCCTTGCAGCCGCCGAGCCCGATGCCGATGATCGCCGGCTGGCAAGCGAGACCGCGCTTGCCGAAGGCCACCAGGCAATCGAGATAGAAGCGCTTGATACCCTGGATGCCGTCGGACGGGAACAGCATGCGATAGTCGGTCCCGAACAGACCACCCTTGTGTACGGTGATCAGATCGATCCACTCACCGCCGGGCTCATAGCCATATTCGATCTCTGGCGCGCCGATGCCAACATTGTTGTCGTGATCGGTGCGCCACAGCGGATGCACCCGGTTGGGCCTGAGCGGCACGCCGTTGGTAGCGTTGGCTGTGGCCCGTCGCAGTGCGGCCTCGAGCGCGATCGGGCCGCCCTCGATCTGGGTCTCGTTGCCCATTTTGACGTACCAGCGCGGGGTGCCGGTGTCGCCGCACATGGCGCGACGGTCTTCCTTGGCCGCCTTGTAGTTTTCAAGCATCGCCTCGAGCACGAAGGACGACAGGTCGCCATCCTCGACATCGGCGGCGGCCTGCAGGCCATCGAGATAGTCCTGCGGGATTTCGATGGCTGCCTTGTCCATCAGGATCTCGGCCGTCTTTTGAATGACGTCGATGGGAATCATCAGTTCGCCTCCACCAGGGTTTCGGGTTCACCGGCGGGCAGGATGGTTTCCCCCGGCCGGACAATGGAAAATTGCACCGGCTCGCGGCTGACATCGATCTCGCCGCTCCGCTGACGTGCAACCGTGAAATAGGAGCTGTCGAGATCGCCCTGCTCCGGAAAATCCTCGCGATAGTGGGCGCCGCGCGAATTCTCCCGCGCCAACCCCGCCTCGGCGATGACTTCAGACACATCACAGAGGGAGCGAACATTAAGCCAGTCGTGCCAGGTCAGGTTGAAGGCGAGATTGGACGAAGCGACACCTGACTGCATCAGTTCGTCGGAAATCTCCGCCACGCGATTGATGCCGCGCTGCATGCCGCGACTGGTGCGGATGACACCGACATCCTCCCACATCGCCTCTTGCAGCCGGTGCCGCAAATCCTGAATATTGGCGGGCCTGTGGCCGAGCGGCTGGCAGGCGCGCGCCACTTCGGCATCAAGCACGCTCTCGTCTGGATCACGCAGCGCGCCCATCTTGCGGATGTCCATGCCCATGACGTCGCCGGCCACCCCGCCATAGACGGTGGAATTGGCCACGCCGTTGCCGCCAAGCCGGTTGGAGCCATGGGCGCCACCGGCATCCTCGCCGGCGACATAAAGACCTTCCATCTCGGTGCGGGTGTCGGCATCGACCACCACGCCGCCCATGAAATAATGCGCTGTTGGCACCACCTCAACCAGACCGCCAGCCAGATCGAAACCGGAATCGGCACAGCGCTTGACCATGCCGGAGAATTTCTTGCTCACCATCTCGGAACCAAGATGGCTCATCTTGATATAGACGCCACCGTTGGTCGAGGTGTTGGACTTGCGCATCTCGGAATAGATGCCGCGCGAGACCACGTCGCGGGTGGCGCGTTCACCACGGTCATCATAATCGAACATGAAGCGGCGTTCGGCACCGTTGAGCAACTGCCCGCCCGCTCCGCGCAGTCCCTCTTCCAGCACTGTGCCAGTCATCTTGGTGTGATCACCGGCAAGAAGTCCGGTCGGGTGAAACTGCACCATCTCCATGTCGCGCAGCGGCAGGCCCGCGCGCAGCGCCATGGCCAGACCATCCATGGTCTTGTCGCCTGATGGCGTGTGATACTTGTACATGGTCGGGCCGCCGCCGGTGGCCATCAACACCGTCTTGGCGCGGACGAAGCGGAATTTTCCGGTCCGCATGTCGATCATCAAGACACCGGCCAGCGCCGAGCCGTCCCTTGTCGGGATCAAGCCGATGGCGCGGTGTTCCTGCAGCTTTTCCACCGGGCGCGAGAGCACCTGCTCCATCAACCGGTTGATGATCTCGATACCGGTGAGATCGCCCTTGTGGACAGTGCGGTCAGCGGTCTGGCCGGCAAACGCCTTATGGTGCAGCGTGCCGTCCGCATTGCGGTCAAAAAAGCAGCCGATCTCGTTTTCGAGTTCGCGCACCCGGACCACAGCCTGCTCGCAGAGCTTCCAGGCCATGTCCTGATTAGGTAGCCACTTGCCGCCATTGATGGTGTCCATGAAATGCCGCTCGACCGTGTCGCCGCCACCCAGCGCCACATTATAGCCGCCCTGCACCATGCGGGTGCACCCGCATTTGCCGATCAGGCCCTTGACCGCGATGGTCACTTTCGTGCCCGCCGGCGCGGTCTGCAGGGCGTGCAGGGCCGCGAACATGCCGGCACCGCCGGTGCCGAGAATGAGGATATCCGTGTCGTGACGGTCTATGCTTGTCGTGCTCATGCTCATACCGCCTGCAGGAGAAAGGTTCCGGCCACCAGAAAGGCCGCGCCGACTGCCGATGCGGCAAACGTCTTTTGCCGCGGCGACCAGGGCAGGAATTCCAGCGCCAGCAGTCTCAGCCCGCCAAAGACGTGGACAGCCAGCAGAAAGACCAGACCGAATTCGGCGATCTTGACCAGCGGATTGTCTGCGAACCGCAGGAACTGGTCGAGCTTGTCCGGCTGATCGAGCGCCAGCGCCAGCATGTAGAAATGCGCCGGCAGGAACAGCGCCAGCCCCAGCCCGGAAAGCCGGTGCAGCAGATAGGCGATCCAAAGCGGATGCGAGCGGTGCGGACGGATCATGGCAGCGTCACCGCAAACAGCGCGCGCAGGCCCATTGCCAGCAGCAGCAAGCCAGCCAGCCACATGAAGATCTCCAACGCCCGCCCCTTCAGCCCAAGCGTCTCGTGTACGATGACGCGCAAGCCGATCGACGCATGCATCGCCACCGCGACAACGAAAAGCCCATAGAAGACGAACCAGACAACACTGCCCTTGGTGCGTCCGAGGATTTCAGCAGCACTCAGCCCGTCCTGCACCGCATAGATCATCACCGCAATGTGGCCGAGCGTCAGTGGGATCATTACCATCGCGCTCAGCCTTTGCGCCATATAGAGCCGCAGCCCGAGCATCTAGCGCCCTCCCTTAAAGAAGGAGGCTGCGGTGGCGCGCTTGAGGCCAGCGATCGCCTTCATTGGATTGAGCTCGTTGGGGCAATGAAGTGTGCAGCTTCCCTGGCTGTGGCAATTGTGACAGCCTCCCTTGCCCGAAACTGCATCGAGAACTGCGTTCGGATCAGCATCCTTGGGATCGAGATAGATGGTCCAGGCCCGCTGCAGCGCTGCCGGCCCGAGGAAATCGGGATTGTTGGCAACGGTATCGCAGGCCGCAAAGCAGACCGAACAATTGATGCACTCGATGCCGGTGTCGGTTTCGACCCGTGCCGGCGTTGCCGGATCCAGCGTCTCGATGGCGTCGTCGCGGCTTTTGGTGGGATGATGCACACCACCAGCGGCAACCCATTTGTCGAAAAACGGGTCCATGTCCGCGGCCAGATCCTTGATCACCGGCAGATTGCGCAGCGGCGCGATGGTGATGGCGTTGTCCTTGAGAACTTTCTTGACGTGGGTACGGCAGGTCCAGCGCGGCACGCCGTTGACCATCATCGCGCAGGAGCCGCACATGCCGACGCGGCAGGCATAGCGGTAAGATAGCGTCGGATCAGCATATTGTTGGATCCAGGCGACGACGTCGAGAATGGTCTGGCTGTCCTGGGCCGGCACCTTGAAATGCTCAAGCCCGCCGCCGGTCGCGTCGCCTCGCCAGACCGATACGTCCATTTCCTGCGTGCTTGCCAACAAAACCGTCTCGATCCTTGAATGATGGAACGGCATTTATAGCTGTGAGTATTTCTAACAAAAAGGAATAATTGCTAACCCAATATGTAATTATTTCTTACTTATAAAACACTTTCCAACGCTCCGGTTTTGGCTAGTGTCGATGGTCAGTTCTCAATTCGAAGAAGACCAACTCATGATCACGTTATATTATGCCAAGGGTACCGCAGCACTGGCGCCGCACATCCTGCTCGAAGACGCCGGTGCCACATATAACGCCAGGCTGGTGGACTTCTCTGCCGCCGAGCAGCAGTCACCCGACTATCTGGCGATCAATCCCAAGGGCCGGGTGCCGGCACTGATCACTGCGGAAGGCACTCTCACCGAAACACCCGCGATCCTGGCCTATATCGCGCAACTCTATCCTGACGCCAATCTTGCGCCCACGGATCCCTTCGGCTTTGCACAAGCGCAGGCCTTTAATCTCTATCTCGCCGCCACAGTGCATGTGAACCACGCCCACAAGCAGCGCGGTGGTCGCTGGACCGATGATCAAACCGCACAGGAAAAGATGCGCGAGAAGGTGCCGGCCAACATGACCGACTGCGCCCGCGTCATCGAACAGCACTACCTCAAGGGCCCCTGGGTGATGGGGGAAACCTACTCGATGTGCGATGCCTATCTGTTCGTCATTACCCGCTGGATGAAGGTCGACGGCGTCAATCTCGAAGACTTCCCGGTCATCACCGCCCATTTCGCCGCCATGCAGGAACGCACTGGTGTGCAAAAAATCTTGCGGATGCACACTTAACGCGACCTCGTCTCAGACCTTGGTGTTTTCAAAGGTAAATGTTCCCGTGAGCACCTAAGGCCCCCAATTCGGGCTGACAGAGCCGTTTGGCCTGGTGCAATCCGATGTCGGGGCCTTTGCTTTCTTGTTGCCCACTACTCTGCCCAATCTTTCGGAAGAACCGACTGCTTGCGGCTGGTGCAAGCCTCTCCGATTAAAGGGCATTATCGGCTATCTACGACCTCATATGGTGATATTTTGGCTTGACAGGCCTTATATGCCCTACTGTAACATTTTCTTGAAGTTCAACGGGAAGTGTTGTTGGCGGCCAGCGAAGAGAGGCCCCGCGACAGGTAGCTCCCTGCCATGTCGCGGCTTGCAAGATCGCCATTCTCGACAATGGTCTTGCCGCGCAGGAGAAGCCGCACCGGCCAGCCACGCACTTCAAGCCCCTCGTAGGGTGTGTAGTCGGCCCCGTGGTGCAGCAGCTCGTTGGTGAGTGTGACCTGTTTGTCGGGATCCCAGAGCGCGATATCGGCGTCTGAGCCAATCGCGATGGTGCCTTTTTGCGGGTACAGGCCATAGAGCTTGGCGTGATTTGTCGAGGTGAGCGCGACAAAGCGGTTGATGTCGATCCGCCCCTTCATCACCCCTTCGGAGAAAAGGATCGGCAGCCGCGTGGCCACACCCGGGATCCCGTTGGGAATCCAGCGGAAATTCCGTTTGCCTTTCTCGTTCAGCTTGCCTTCCGAGTCATTGAAGCGGAACGGGCAGTGATCGGAGGAAAACAGGTCGAACACCCCCTGCTCCAACCCTTCCCAGCAGGCGTCCTGGTTCGGCTTGTCACGGGGCGGGGGCGAACAGACGAACTTGGCCCCATCGAGTTCTTCCTGATCGAGATCGTCGGCCGTCAGCATCAGATATTGCGGGCAGGTTTCACCGGCAATCTTCTGGCCACGCTGACGGGCCCGGCGGATCTCCTCCATGGCCTCCCGGTTGGAGACATGCACGATGACGATGGGCACATCAACAATCTCGGCCAGCGACAAGGCCCTGTGCGTCGCTTCTCTCTCGGCGGCGACGACGAGTCGGCTGGACGCATGGTATTTCGGTGCGAATTTTCCCTCCTGCTCATGGCGGTCGACCAATTAGCGGATGGCATCCTCATTTTCACAATGAACCATCACCAGCGCACCGGTCCGTCGAGCCGTATCCAGAGTAGCCAGAATTTCATCGTCACGCAGGCGCAACCCCTCATAGGTCATGAAGACCTTGATCGAGGTGTAACCACTCTCGACCAGCGCCGGCAGTTCCTGGCCCAGGACTTCCGGGGTCGGATCGGTGACCACCATGTGGAAGGACACATCCACGTGGCATTTGCCCGCTGCCTTGGCGTGGTAGACCTTCAGTGCCTCGCGCAGGCTCTGGCCCTTCTCCTGCATGCAGAAAGACAACACCGTGGTGTTGCCACCGACCGCCGCCGAGCGGGTGCCGCTGTCGAAATCATCAGCCATGACGATACCGTCGCCGGACGGCTGATCGAGATGGACGTGGCTGTCGATCCCGCCTGGCAGAACGAGCAGTCCGGTCGCATCGATGGTTTCGTCAGCGTCGGTCAGCTCGGCCGCAAGTGCTGCGATCCGGCCATCCTTGATGCCGACATCACTCATAAATCTATCGCTCGCAGTCACCACCGTGCCGTGCCGAATGACAGTATCAAAGCGCATTGTCGTTCCTTCTGGATTATGGCCGGGAAGATCAGCCTGCCCGGGCCAGGCCGGTTCCGGTCATCAGGATACGGTCGAGAGCTTCGGTCAGGCGGTCAACTTCCTCGACAGTATTGTAATGAACCATGGAAATGCGCAGCATGCCGCCATGGTCGGTCAGGCCGAGATACTCGGCAAGCCGGCGCGAGTGGAAGTCGCCGAACCGCATGGCGATTTGTTCGTTGTCCATCGCCTCGCAGACTTCGCCGGCCTCCCGGCCGTCAATCCTGAATGCAATGGTCGGCAGGCGCGCACGGTCGCTGTTTGTCGGCTGGCCGACGATCTGGCAGTCGTTGCGGGCGCGCAGGTAAGATAAAAGCCGCTCCGTGAGCAGATTTTCCTGCACGGTGATGCCTTCAAAGGCCTGCTCGATCCGCGCCCGGAGCGAACCTGTTTCTCCCTGCCGGGCGCCGAGTTCAGCAAGGTAATCGACGATGCCGCAGACCGAATAGGCCAGCTCGTAATTGGGGTTGCCCGGTTCGAGCTTGGCGGGAACTTTGTCCTTGCCGTAAAAGTAGTGATAGAGCGGATCCAGCTCCAAAAGCAGATCATACTTGCCATACATCAGGGCATAATGCGGGCCGTAGGTCTTGTAGAGGCTGAAGACATAGTAATCGGCATCGAAAGCCTGCACATCGATCGCGCGGTGTGGCGCGTAGGCGACGGCATCAACGCAAAGCTGCGCATCGCGGGCGTGAACGAAATCGGCGATTTCGCGGATCGGGTTGATGCTGCCAAGGATGTTGGACGCATGGGTGACGCAGACAAGCCGGGTCCGCTCGCTCATCAAGGGAGCAAGGTCGGCAAGATCAAGCGCCAGCGTCTGCTTGTTCAGGGGCCAGATTTTCAGCACGATGCCCGCGGACTGCAACCGGTCCCAGGGGCCGATATTCGACTCGTGATCACTGACCGTGACGATGATCTCGTCGCCGGCTTTCAGTTGCCCCCGCATCGATTGGGCCAGGTTCTGCAGCAGCGCCGTCGTCGACGCGCCAAAGATGATCTCCTCCGGTCTTTCGGCATTGACCAGATGCATGGCGGCGGAACGGGCCTCGGACAGGGCGTTTGCCGCTGCCTGTGACACCGCATAAGAGCCGCCAATCTGCACGTTTTTTTCAAACAGGAAGGTGTTGATCCGCTCTACGGCGCCTTTGAGGATCTGCGATCCGCCGGCATTGTCGAGAAGCGTCCAGCCACGGTCAAGTCCGGGGAACTGGCTGCGCACGAAATCGAGATCCAGCGGCGAAGTTTTGGTCATCCTGGTCGGTCTCCTGATATGATCTAGTGATTGAGAACGGCGCGCAGAAAGCTGCGCGTCCGTTCTTCTTTCGGGGTGTCAAAGATTTCGGACGGGGTGCCCGCCTCGACGAGACGGCCGCTATCCATGAAAATCACCCGATCGGCGACTTGGCGGGCAAAGCCCATCTCATGGGTGACAATGACCATCGTCACACCGGTGCCTGCCAGCTTGCGCATGACATCGAGGACCTCACCGACCATTTCCGGATCCAGCGAGGACGTCGGCTCATCAAAAAGCAGCACACGTGGTTCCATGGCGAGCGCCCGGGCAATCGCCACCCGTTGCTGTTGGCCACCGGAAAGCTGGCCGGGATATTTTTCAGCCTGTTCGGAAATTCCGACGCGGACCAGGAGCTCGCGCGCCTTGCGCTCGGCCTCCACCCGGTCTGTCTTTCTCACCCGCATCGGCGCCAGCATGACGTTTTTCAGAACCGTCATGTGCGGGAAGAGATTGAACGACTGAAACACCATTCCAACCTCGGCACGCACCTTGGCCAGCGCATCGCCTGGTTCGACCCGGATGCCGTCAACGCTTATGACGCTCTTGCTTGCGAAGGCTTCCAGATGATTGACGCAGCGGATCAGCGTTGACTTGCCGGAACCGGAGGGGCCGATCACGCAGACGACTTCGCCTTCATCAATATCGAGATCAATGCCGTGCAGGACCTGAAACGTTCCATAGGATTTATTCAGATTGCGAATAGAAATGAATGTCTGGCCGGGCTGTGACATCAGCTTCTTCCCCGGCTGTAGTGCTTTTCGAGCCGCGCAACCGTCGCGACCATGGGCCAGAGCAGCAGCACGTAGATGATCGCGGCTCCGATCAGCGGTGTTGGATTGGCCGCCAGCGCCTGCGCCTGGGTCGCCTGCTTGAGCAGATCCGGCATCGCCACCACGGAGGCCAGCGCCGTATCCTTCAAGACATTGATGCAGTTGTTGGTCAGTGGCGGGATGACAATGCGGATCGCCTGGGGCAGGATCACGTCGATCATGGTGTGCTTGTTGGAAAGACCGAGCGCCGAGGAAGCCTCGAACTGGCCGCGCGGGATGGCTTCGATGCCAGCCCGGAATATCTCGGCCGAATAGGCCGCCGACACCAGCGACAGCGCGGTCACGGCCGACAGAAACGGCGACAGCAGGATTCCGACGAAGGGCAAGGCGTAATAGACGACAATCAAGAGCACCAGCAGCGGGATTGAGCGAAAAATATCGACATATCCATGGATCAGCAGCTTGATGACGCGCGGCGCATAAAGCCGGGAGACGGCCAGCAACAGACCGCCGGCCAGACCGCAGATGATACTGGTAATCCCGATCTGGAGCGTGACCACAAGACCCCAGAGAAGCTGGGGCAGACTGTCTATCAGCACATCGATATTGAAGAAGGTATTGATCAGGTTCATGCCGCGACGGCTCCCTTTGGCAGTCTGGCGGGACACATTGGCCCCGCCAGTTGCAACATTGCGGCTTTACTTGGCTGCAGGCATGTCGAGAACCATTACGGTCGAAGTGGTGTCTTCCGGTGCGGCCCCAAACCAGGTCTCATGCAGACCGGCGATAAAGCCTTCCTCCTTCAGTGTTGTGATGACGGTATTCACTTCCTCGGCCAACGGATCGCCCTTGTTGAACATTATCGAGTATTTTTCGCCGGTCGGAATACGTTCGACGACCTTCAGCTCGGGCTTGTCTTTGACGTAATAAAGAAGTGCAGGAATATCACTGATATAGCCGTTGATACGTCCTGCGACGAGATCGAGCATGGCTGGTGAAAGGCCTTCAAAACGGCGAATTTCACCAAGCTTGTAGTCAGCCTTGTTGGCATCGGCCCACATGTCGCCGGTGGAACCGGTATCGACGCCGACAACCTTGCCTTCCATGTCCTTGAGTCCGGTGATGCCGGAAGCAGCCGTGGCAGTCAGCGACTGGTCGCTGTCGTAATAGGGCTGGGCGAACGAAACCGACTCCAGCCGCTTCTCGGTAATGGTGATCGAAGATATCGCCATGTTGATCCGCCCCGACTGCACCGCCGGAAACAGGCCGTTGAAAGGCGTGTTGACGAATTCAACTGTCTTCCCGAGTCGGTTGGCAATCTCGTTGACGAGATCGACTTCGAAACCGGTTACATTTCCCTGAGCATCCTGGAATTCCCATGGCACATTGCCGATATTGGCGCCGACTTTGAGATCAGCTGCCTGAACACCAGCGGCGCCAAGAGCGACCAACAGGCCTGAGAAGATCGTGGTTTTCAGTTTTGATACGCGTGTCATGAGAGTTCCCTTGTTTTTTGAACGTCACCGCGGATAGACTGGTCGGACCGGTCTGACCAGTCAGACAAGCACGACGCTTTCCGATTGGCAAGGTGCCTGATAGAAATAGCCTGAGTTTCCGCACGCAGCGGGGTGGAGAAGGAATGGCATGCTCACCAAGACACTAGTTCCGCATTCGGTAGCCCGCGAAATTCAAACGATGATTCACGCTGGTTCCTTGAAGCCTGGTGAGAAGATACCTTCCCAACGGGAGTTTTCGCAGAAATTCGGGATCAGCCGCGCATCGTTGCGGGAGGCGTTGCTGACGCTGGAGACGCTGGGTCTGTTGAAGACCGAACCAGGCCGCGGAACATTTGTGGCCGATCCCGCAGCAGCATCGGCCGCCAGCATGGCGACGTGGCGCTATTCCGACAGCTATTCCGTCTTCGACGTCTTTCAGACGCGGATCCTGCTCGAGGGCGAGATCGCTCGGCTGGCCGCGGGCCGGCTGACACCGCATCAACTCGAAAGAATGGAAGCTGCAACGCTGACGATGGAGGAATGCTGGGGAAAGCATGACCTGCTCGCCAATGTGGATGCCGATCTCGAGTTTCACAGCACCATCGTTACGGCGTGCGCCAACGCCATGCTGAAAGCGCTCTACCAAACGGTTCGCGACCAGATGACCGAAACACAACGGCAGCCAATGCCGATCACCGATCCGGAGCGAATGGGCAAATCAATTGCCGAGCATCGGCGCATCATTGCGGCGCTCAAGGCCAATGACAGCGCCGCGGCCTGCCGGGAAATGCAAGCCCACATCCGAAACACAGCCCTGTGCGCGGGGCTTTCGCCGTAACCCCTGAAATTTCCGGCTCCCGCTGGCCCAAAATCAAGGGACACTTTAAACCTTGAACAGGGCTAATTTATAGACGCGGACGCTATGGGGACCAGGTCAATGACGATGTTCAAAGGCCGCCATTTCGGCCGATTGATGATCTAGCTGTGCGTAGGCTGGTACCTCGCTTACAATCTCAGCCCTCGTGATCTCGAAGAGATGATGGCCGAACGCGGCCTGGGCATCGATCATTCGACCGTTCACCGCTGGGTCGTTCTCTTCTCGCCACAGCTGCTGGAGTGTTTCCACCAGCGCAAGCGTGCCGTCACTGGCAAGTGGCACCTTGACGAAACTTACATCAAGGTGCGCGGCACATGGACGTATCTCTACCGTGTCATCGCCCGAACACTTCTTCCGAATTCACTCAGTCACCGCAAATTGTCCCATCATACCAGCATCTTCGTGTTCCAGGTTATGACAATGATACATGTAAGGGGTATCGGGATCAGCGTAGTCTGAAAACCCAAGCAACAAACGAACCCGTTCGTTTGAATGCACAACTACGGTATCCTTGTTGCCACGTTCGCCTGGACTGGGTTGGTTTCCGTTCCGATCAAGAATGCGAAACTGCACGTCATGAATATGGAACGGATGCGGAATCATTGTCGGGTTATCGATTATCCAAATTTCTTCTGTTCCAAGGGCTACCGTTTCATTTATTCTGCTCTTGTTCATGGATTGGCCATTGATGGTCATTGCTCCGCCACCCATCATCATCCCCATGCCAAGGGTGAATGTTCTGGTGCGTATTGCCTTCAGTGGGTCCGGGGTCGCAAGCGAACCCAGTTTTTCCGGCAA
>Ga0209344_10001564_pt1 | contig 29061 bp, 28 predicted proteins | sample Cruoilmetagenom6_FD_187293 | JGI IMG/M metagenome (GOLD analysis project Ga0209344, IMG submission 187293) | Oil polluted marine microbial communities from Coal Oil Point, Santa Barbara, California, USA - Santa Barbara Oil Seep Sample 6 (SPAdes)... | ecosystem: Environmental > Aquatic > Marine... | reverse complement strand
CTTTGCCAGCGGCGTCGAGACGATTGACAGCACATGCTGCCATGCGGCAGGAGAAGCCTTCCCTGAAAAGGGCCTCTGTGGCGGAACTGGTAGACGCGACGGATTCAAAATCCGTTTCTGGTGACAGAGTGCCGGTTCGAGTCCGGCCAGAGGTACCACCCGGATCTGGCACGTGTCAGAACTGGAAGTAGATGAAGGGGCGGTAGCCAAGCGGAACGAAAGCGATGGCGATGGCTGCGATGACGCCATATGCCACCGCAAACCGGTTCGGCCCGAGGCGTTCGATCATTTCCTGCGCGCCGAAACGATGCGACAGCCAATGTACCACGCCCAGCCCGGCAAGAAGGGGCCAGACCGCGATTGGCAGGACATTCTCGCCCGATGACGACCAGGTCAGGTAGGTGCGCGAGATCGCCAGCGCTTCGCCGAGATCAGCAGCGCGGAAGAAAATCCAGGCCAGGTTCACCCAGTAATACGTCACGGCGCCGCCAATGAAGCCGCCGATAAGACCCATGGCCGGCACGCGTCGGGCAACAAGGCTGTTCCAGCCGCGTTGCACGATCAGGGCGATCCCGTGCAGGAAGCCCCAGATCACGAAATTGAAAGACGCGCCGTGCCACAATCCGCCCAGCACCATTGTCGTCATCAGGTTGACGTCCCGCCGCGCATTGCCGCGCCGATTGCCGCCCAGCGGAATGTAGAGATAGTCGCGCAACCAGGATGACAGGCTGATATGCCAGCGGCGCCAGAAATCCTGTATGTCGGGTGACAGGTAGGGCGAGTCGAAGTTGGCCGGAAACTTGTAGCCAAGCAGGCCGGCACACGCGATCGCCATATCGGAATAGCCCGAAAAATCGCAATAGATCTGGATACCATACAGCAACACGCCGGCGACAACCTGCGAGGCAGCAAACGAAGACGGATCGGCGAAGATGACGTCGACATATTGCGCGATATTGTCGGAGATACAGGCCTTCTTGATGAAGCCGATCAGGAATAGCGTGAGACAGGCCCTGACACTGACATCCGCCCATTTCCGCGCTGTATCCATTTGCGGAATGAATTCGGAAGCCCGCACGATCGGGCCTGCGACGAGTTGCGGGAAGAAGGCGATGTAGAAGGCGACATCCAGGAACGAGCGCCGCGCGCCGATATCGCCGCGATGGGTGTCGACCATGTAGGAGATCGCCTGGAACGTATAGAAACTGATCCCGACCGGCAGGACCAGGTTCAGTGTCACGGACCCGGCACTGAAACCCATAAGGCCTGCAAAATCGACAAAGCTGTCAGCGAAGAAATTGAAGTACTTGAACACGCCGAGCACGCCAAGCGATGCCGCGATCCCGGCCGCCAGTGCGAGCTTGCGGGTCCTGTCCCCCGGCGGATAGCGGTTCGCCGCCACGCCGACGAGATAACTGATCACGGTGATCAACAGGATCAGGCCGAGAAAGCGCCAGTCCCACGCGCCATAGAAGACATAGGACGCAAGTGTCAGGACCCGCTTTCGCCAGAGGTTGCTCCGCAGCGCCCATGTCAGAGCGAATACGATACCGAAGAACAGGAAGAAGCGCGGCTCAACGAATAGCATGCTGCGCTCCCGCATCGGACCGTTTCAGTTCGCTGCACAGTTCGGCGCCCAAGACCCGGCTGAGCGCCCGGGCGCCCGCTTCGCCATAATGGCTGTGATCAAACCACAGGCTGCGTTCAAACAGGTCCGGATAGGCGTCGGGCCGATTGAAATTCAGCACCGGCAGGTCAGGCGCGATGCGTGCAAGCTCCACACCGACACGCGGCGTGCGGTCGAGTTCTGCAGAGTCCGGAGAAATGAAAAGCGCGGCGTTGAGCCCGAGCGCCCGGATTCGCCGCAAACGAGCTTCAAGATAGATCGCGCGAGCAGCAACGTTCTCATCGCTCGCCGCGCCGTAGCGCGCCATTGCGGCGTCGAACTTGTCTGGATGGTCGAGGAAATCCGTCCTGCGTGCGTCAATGTCCGGCGTCGGGTGGGACCCAAGGATCTCGAACCCGTCAAACTCCATATCGAGCTTGAACGCGGTCGGCTTTTCCGGTGCCGGAAAGAAGAATGCCGCAGCGCGTCCGACACCCGAAAGATCATACGCGGTGCCGACGCCGAAAATGCCGAGCCTGAACATCTTCTTCGGGGCGGACTCTGGAAAGGAGGTGATGCTTTTCACCGTCGCTTCGTACTCTGCCGGCCCATGGAAAAACCGCGCGCGTTCGTTGGTGGCATTGTCGAGCGCCCGGGCCTCTGGCAGCGGGTCCTCAATGACGACCGTGCGAAGCGTGCCTTTTCCTGCCTCGAGCACCTGATCAACAAGCCAGTCCTGCTCGGCGCCCGTCAGGCCGAAGACGCCGAAATTGAAAACGTTGGGACGCGGGCACCCGGCGGATACTGCCGCAGCTTCCACTTCGTCAGGCACGACATGGTAGAATGTGCGGGACGTGCCGATGAACACCGTATCGTATGCGTCGGCATGCGCCTTGTAGGCTGCCAGTTTGGGGCTCAGAACGTTCATGTCGGGCACGGGCGCCTGATGACGCAGAAACAGCGAGAATCCGCTGGCGATCACCGCGAAGGTTGCCGCCATCAGCAGAGTCGGCACCAACGCAGCGCGCACCTGCGCAAGATTTCCGCGTTCCGACAAAAAGAAGCCCTCCCCTATGGCTGCAGGGCGAAAAGTCGCGACCGGGCATGGTGCCGGATTCCCGGTTCCGGTTGCACATATCATGCCATGGGGTGGGAATGGTTACTGGCCGGTTTCTGCCGAGCCGAGCGCCACAATCCTGTATCCGTCCCGCTTCAGCCGGGACAGCAACAGGTTGACCCGTTCAGCCGATTTATCGAACGGATCGTGAAGAAGGATGATCCCTTTCCTGCCAGCGAGGTCCAGCTTCTCGAGGATCATGTCCACGGAGGCCTCCGGGCGATTTTGGGTCCAATCGGCTCCGTCTGCTGTGACGCCAACCTCAAGCAAGCCCATTTCGCGTATATCGGAGGACAGTTCAGCATTCGTCGCAACAAAGGGAAACCGGAACATGATCGCCTGCGCGCCTGTTTCAGCGAGAGCTGCGTTAACCGCGTCCATGCCCGTGGCTACTTCATTATGCGCCGCTTCTGCCGTCAATGTCATCAGGTTCGCATGCGACCAGGAATGTCCGCCCAGCGAATGGCCCCGCCTGGCAATCTCACGAACCAGGTCCGGATACCGGTCCGCCTGGCCACCCAGCAGAAAGAATGTCGCTTTCGTGCATTGCTGATCGAGTTGATCGAGTACAGCAGGCGTACGTCCCGGGTTGGGACCGTCGTCGAAAGTGAGCACAACTTCCCCAGCACTGAGCAACGCCTCGATGGATCCCGTCTCCGCCGTCACCGCAATCGTTCGCTCAACACCGAGCGTGGTGCTGTCACACGCAGACACCACCGGTTCGGCGGGTGTCGCATCGGAACAGGCAGCTATCGCCAAGGCGCACACGATCAATATGCCGGTCTGTTGCAACGCATGCACTTTCTGACGAATCTTCATGCAAAACAACCTATTAGAGATGCTGACGCTCGAACGCGCGATATTATCCGGCTTTCGCGATCCCCGCAAACCGCACCAAGGACGCGGGAGGAAGTCCCCCCACACGCGAACATGCTTGTATTTGGTTAATTCCGGGTCCTAGTATTCCGGCGCACCCTTCAGCGCGTATTCCGGAGGGGCCGGAGACCAGATGGGGAAGGATCGCACCTACCACTACCCGCTGGATGCCATTCGCTTTGTGGCAGCGCTTTCCGTCGCCCTGTTCCATCTCGGCTTTTATTCCTGGGCCTCGGAAACGTCTTCAACGTCGCGTATCTTTGCGCACGTCGATGCCCTCCCGAAACTGGCATCGGTCACCTGGTTCGGCTGGATCGGCGTCAACGTCTTCTTCGTGATATCCGGCTTCGTCATCGCGAATTCAGCCAATGGGGCATCGCCCATTTCCTTCCTCAAGAGCCGGGCGCTCCGCCTGTACCCGGCAGCATGGATTTGTGCGACCATCACGCTGATGGCATGGCTCGCCATCGCGCACCGTCCGCCGTCGGATCTCATGGGCCCGTATCTTCACGCCATGGCGCTATGGCCCCTGCCAAACTGGATCGACGGTGTATATTGGTCGCTCGCCGTCGAAGTCTGTTTCTACGCCACAATCTTCCTTTTGCTCGTTTTCCATCAATTCAGTCATGTCACCCTGTATGCCTGGATCTTGACGCTTCTGAGCGGCGCCTATCTTGGCGCGATCAGCTTTGGAATGCTGCCGGAATCCGGATGGGTATGGCGTCATTCCGATGTCCTGCTATTGCAACATGGTCCGCTTTTCGCGATCGGAATCTGGATGTGGAAATCCAGTGGCCGACGGAATGTGATCCTGGACTATGTCGGCCTCGGCACGGCGATAGGTGTGGCGCTGATCGGTATCGGCCTGCGAGCCGAGTCGCTTCAGCTGGTCGAAGCACCTGCCGCTTCAGGATTCTCGATCGAAGAGCCGATGATTGTCTGGTTGGTCATTCTCGCCTTCATGTTCGTGTTCACCCGCTGGCCAGGTACGTTCCGCCCACGTTCGGCAGGGATACGCGCCCTGACGCGAAAGCTCGGGCAGGCGACCTATCCCCTTTATCTCGTTCACAATGTGGTCGGCGCCGGCTTGATGCATGTGCTCATCCAGACAGGCATGCGGCCTTACCTCGCCCTGGTGTTTGCGCTTGGAGCCGTGGTCAGTCTGGCCTGGCTGATCGCCTGGCTCGCGGAACCCGTCATCCGCGCCTGGTTCAGCCAGAGGCTCAACAAGGCAGAGGTGCAGCTCTTGCGTCTGCCGGGGGGGCGAGCATTGGCGCGCCCGGGCGGCATTGCCGACTGAGGTTAAAGGAAGAACCGGCCCTCGATCGTGGTGACAGCGCGCCCGATGAGCTTCACCCGGTCACCCTGTAATACCGTATCGATACGCGCACCTCGGCCCGGATAGGCCTGATAGCAGCCAAGTGCATCCTCCCCGAACCGTTCGGACATTACGCGCGCCAGCATCGTGTGCCAGCTGCCCGTGGCGGGATCCTCGTCAATTCCGCTACCCGGCGCGAAAAAGCGGCTCGTCACGTCCGCGCCGTCGCCACCCGGCGCAAAACAGCCGAAATTGCCGCGATCCCAGCCCTCACCCGGAACGCCGAGCGATTTCAGGGCCTTGAGATCAGGCGCCAGCGCGCGTACCGCCTCCGGCGTCTCGAACATGGCCGCATAGAACATGCCGCCCCAGGCCTGGACAGGCCTTGCGCCAAGCGCGGCGGCCACATCGTCGGTCACCGAGATTTCCTTCACCGGGGCCGAAGGGAAATCCATCTCCAGACGCCCATCCGCCAGCTTGCGAACCGTCAAGCGACCGGACTTGACCGTGTCGAAGAAAATGGCGTCCCCGGCAAAGCCTTCGTGCGTGAACAGAGCATGGGCGGCAGCTAGTGTCGCATGGCCGCACAGTGGCACTTCAACGGCCGGAGTGAACCAACGCAGGTTCCAGACCGCTTCGCTGGTGCGAACAATATAGGCCGTCTCGGCCACATTGTTTTCCGCCGCAATCGCCAACATGACATCATCGGGGAGAAAGGCCTCGAGCGGCATGATGCAGGCCTGGTTTCCCTCGAAGGCGCGGGAAGCGAAGGCGTCGACCTGATAGAGTGGCAGCACAGGCATGGGTTGATCTCCGTTGGCGATCACTCTCTCGCACAGTCCGGCGACCGGGAAAAACCAGAATTCATAATAGGGCGGTCAGCTTTTCTAACGCCTCCAGGCACGTTCAGCCGCCGTTCATCGCCCGGCGCGCTAATCTGGGCGCGCATCATTGGATGGCAGAGGTTGGCTGGCCCTCCCGACTTTCACGGTCAACTGCCTTGGTCACACCCCTGGGGCGCTCTTTCGTCCAATGGTGCACGTCATTCGCTGTTCAGCACCCAACCATGATTGACGGGGCCATGGCCCATGCCGAACGGCTTGGCCGATCGGATTGCCCCGATCAAATAATCGCGGCCGCGCTCCACGGCATCAGGCACGCTCGCGCCCTGCGCAAGGTGGGCGGCAATCGCCGAAGCCAGCGTGCAGCCCGTGCCATGCGTCGACATTGTCACGATGCGGGGGCTTTCGAATATCCATTCCCCCGTTGTTGTCTGCAAGACGTCCGTGATCCTGTTGCCGCCAATATGACCGCCCTTGACCAGCGCGCCATGCGCACCGAGTTCCAACAGGCGTTCAGCGGCCCGGCGCTGACCGTCTACAGTCTCGACGGCTTTTCCTGTCAGAACTTCCGCCTCGGGCGCATTCGGCGTAACGAGTCGCGCGCGCGGCACCAGTTCGGACCGGATCGCCTCAACCGCTTTGGAATCAACCAGCCGGGCGCCAGATGTCGCAACCATTACCGGGTCGATCACGCGCGGCGCCATCGATGCTGACTCTGCCAGGCACTCGGCAATCGCCTCAACCAGTGCTGCCGAGCCCAGCATGCCGGTCTTGATCACGTCTGCGCCAATGTCGGCCAGCGTCACCTGAATCTGGCCGATGACTGCATCCACGGGCACCGGCCAAACGCCGTGCACGCCTTTGGTATCCTGCACGGTGATCGCGGTAACGGCTGTCATGGCAAAACCACCCAGCATCGTCACCGTCTTGATGTCCGCCTGAATGCCGGCGCCGCCGCCTGAGTCCGACCCGGCGATGATGAGGACCCGGCCCTCGGGGCCTTCGGCCTTGGTCATGGCGCGCGTCAGACCTTGATGTCCGCCTTCTTCGCATCGGCAAGGAAGGCTTCAAGACCCTTGTCCGTCAGCGGATGGTTGACCAGGCTCTTGATCACGTTCGGAGGCATCGTTGCGACATCAGCGCCCGCGAGGGCCGAGAGTTTGACATGGTTCGGCGTACGGATCGACGCGGCCAGGATCTCGGTGTCGAAGAGATAATTGTCATAGATCTGGCGAATATCGCTGATCAGCTCCATGCCGTCCAGATTGATATCGTCGAGGCGTCCGATGAAAGGCGAGATAAAGGCTGCGCCCGCCTTGGCGGCGAGCAAGGCCTGGTTGGCCGAAAAGCAGAGCGTCACGTTCACCGCAGTCCCTTCGTCCGACAGGGTGCGGCACGCCTTGAGCCCGTCCCAGGTCAGCGGCAGCTTCACGGCGACGTTCTCGGCGATCTTGGCGAGCTTGCGGCCCTCACGCACCATGCCGTCGGCATCTGTCGCGACAACTTCCGCGCTGACCGGTCCATTTGTCAGGCCACAAATCTCCTTGATCACCTCAGCGAACGGGCGACCGGATTTTGCGATCAGGGACGGATTGGTCGTGACACCATCGATCAGGCCGGTCGCGGCGAGCTCGGCAATATCCTTGGTGTCGGCGGTGTCGACGAAGAATTTCATGTCTGGTATCCGGTATTGAAAGGGTTTCGAAAAGCTATGGCCGCCCGATGGACGTATAGGCAAACCCGTGGGCCGCCATGTCTTCGGGCGAGTATATATTGCGCAAGTCTACCACGATATTGCTGTTGAGCGCAGCCTTCACTCGGTCGAAATCGAGCGCGCGGAACTGGTCCCATTCGGTAATGATCACCATCGCGTCAGCGCCCTTGATCGCCTCATAGGGGCCCGTTGCGAATTCGACGCCGTCGAGCAGGTGCTCAGCCTCGGTCATGGCCTCGGGATCGTAGGCGCGGATCCTGGCGCCAGCCGCAATGAGGGCCGGCAGGATGTCGAGGCTCGGCGCATCGCGCATGTCGTCTGTGTTCTGTTTGAAAGCAAGGCCGAGCACACCGATCGTCTTGCCCGACACATCTCCGCCCATGGCGCGAATGATCTTGTCCGCCATGGCTTTCTTGCGCGCCGCGTTCACTTCCACGACCGTATCGATGATTCGCACAGGCGCGCCGGCATCGTTTGCCGTCTTGGTCAGGGCTAGAGTATCTTTCGGGAAACAGCTGCCCCCATAGCCGGGTCCGGCATTGAGGAATTTCCGGCCGATCCGATTATCCAGTCCGATTCCGCGCGAAACTTCCTGCACGTTTGCACCAACCTTTTCGCACAGGTCAGCCATCTCGTTGATGAAGGTGATCTTGACCGCAAGGAAAGCGTTGGCCGCATACTTTATCAGTTCCGACGTGCGCCGGTCCGTGAACAGGATGGGCGTCTCGTTGAGGAATAGCGGGCGGTAGAGTTCGCGCATCAACTGGCGGGCACGCTCGTCTTCCGTGCCGACGACAATACGGTCCGGAATCTTGAAATCCTTGATTGCAGCACCTTCGCGCAGGAATTCGGGATTGGACACGACCGCAAAGTCGCCATCGGGGCGGGCGTCGCGCACGATCTGTTCGACTTCATCGCCCGTCCCCACCGGAACAGTCGACTTGGTCACGATTACCGTGAACCCGTCCATCAGCCCGGCGATTTCCTCAGCGGCGGCGTAGACATAGGACAGATCGGCATGGCCATCACCGCGCCGAGAAGGTGTCCCAACCGCGATGAACACCGCGTCGGCGTCCTTGATCGCATCGGCGGCATCGGTCGTGAAGAAGAGGCGTTCTTCCTCGACATTGCTCGCCACAAGCGCGTCGAGGCCCGGCTCGAAAATCGGCATGATGCCGTTTTTCAGGCGTTCGATTTTCTTGGCATCCTTGTCAACGCAGGTCACGACATGACCGAAATCTGCAAAGCAGGCTCCCGATACCAGTCCAACATAGCCAGTGCCGATCATCGCAACGCGCATGGAATAGTCCTTTTTGAAAGCCCCTGATGCCAATCGGGCGACGGGTGCGATTTTTGTGCCGTCAGGTCAAGTGGGCGCGCCAGACGCGCGGCACCGTCAAGCGATATAAGACAAGGACGCAGACACAAGGCGTGCCGCTTCCAGTTCGGAATCATCGTCGAAATAGGCTGCCAACATGGCCTGGCCGTCGCTACCATGGGCGAAGCTGTAGAGCCCTTTCACAATCACCCCGTCGGCGCGGGTCTCCGAGAGACGATAGGTGAGACGGCTGACGCCGCCTTCCACGCTTTCGGACATGTCCGTCGCCGCTGCCGATGCGTTCGCGCGATCCCGCTGCATCCGGTCGTCGACCGACATGCCATCTTCGGTGCCATACGCGGTCAGCCAGATCGTCAGGCCCGGACGCCAGAAACAGAGGCCGGTAGCCTCTTCGCGGCGATTGAACTGACCCGGCAGGGTCAGTGCCCACCGGTCGGTCACCTGCTGGCGACCGGAGACGGCTGCATAGTTCGGATTGAGCGACATGCGTCTCAGATCTCCTGGTTGTAGGCTCCGACTTCGGCATGCTTTCCGAGACGGGGTTTGACTTCCTTGTGGAAGAGATCGCGCATGTCCGCGTCACTCGCCATGGATTCGACAACCACAACCAGTTCAGGCTTGTTCGATGAGGCGCGCACGAGCACCCAGCTGCCATCCTCCAGCGTCACACGCGCGCCGTTGACGGTATTCACGTCGATCACTTTGCGGCCGAGAATTTCGGTGCCGTTGAGCGCCTCGTATTCGGCGACCATCTTGTCGACCACGTCATACTTCACTTCATCGCCGCAATGCGGCGACATGGTCAGCGATGTATAGGCCACACCGAGTTCGTTGCGGAGGTCGGCCATGGTCTTTCCGGGGTTGCGATCGAGCATTTCGAGGATCGCCTTGGCGGCCGTCAGGGCGCAGTCATAGCCCAGCCCGATGGGCGGACGGAAGAAGAAGTGGCCGGACTTTTCGAAGCCGGCCAGCGCGCCCAGTTCATTGGTGCGGCGCTTGATGTAGGAATGTCCGGTCTTGTAATAATCGACCGTCGCGCCGTTTTCCTTGAGGATCGGATCGGTCTTGTAGAGGCCGGTGGATTTCACATCGACGACAAAGGTCGCATTCTTGTAGTTTTTGGACAGGTCGCGGGCCAGCAGCAGGCCGATCTTGTCGGCATAGATTTCCTCGCCCGCATTGTCGACGACGCCGCAGCGGTCGCCGTCGCCATCAAAGCCGAGCACGACATCGGCGCCGAGTTCCTTCACGGCTTTCGACATTTCGTGCAGCATTTCGGCGTCTTCGGGGTTCGGGTTGTATTTCGGGAACGTGTTGTCGAGATTGCAGTCCATCTCGATCACTTCAGCGCCCATGGCGCGCAGGGCGTCCGGCGCAAAGGCGCCTGCCGTGCCATTGCCGCAGGCCGCGATCACCTTGATCGGACGCGACAATTTCACGCCGTCGGCCACCGAGGCGATATATTTCTCGCGCATGCTGTCGACGCGGTAATGCGCCCCGCCAGCGCGCGGCGTGAAGTGCCCGCCCATGACGATTTCCTTGAGGCGGCCCATCTCGACCGGCCCGAAGGTCAGCGGACGGTCGGCGCCCATTTTCACGCCGGTCCAGCCGTTTTCGTTATGGCTTGCCGTCACCATGGCGCAGCAGGCGGCATCGAGTTCGAACTGGCTCCAGTAGACCATCGGCGACAGGGCGAGGCCGACATCCAGCACTTCGCAGCCGCCCTGGACAAGGCCCAGGATCAGGGCGTTCTTGATCGGCTGGCTGATCGAGCGGAAATCGTGCCCGGTCACGACTTTCGGCGTCACGCCCATCTCATGGAACAGGGTCGCCATGCCAAGGCCGAGGGCCTGAACGCCGGTATAGTTCAGTTCCGGGGCTTTTGCGTGGCCAATGCCGTTGAACCACCAGCGCGCATCATATTCGCGAAAGCCGGTGGGCTTCACCAAAGGCAGGATCTCGAAATCCAGCGTATTGTCGTCGATATGGGCGAGCGGCTTCGGCATCATGGCAGGCTGTCTCCGGGTTTCAGCAGGTGTTCAACACAAGTCTGGCGTTTCTGGCAACAGAATGCAGGTTTCGCGCCAGAGGCGATATGTTAACCGCCAAATCGCTCAGCGTGCACGGCTTTTCAGGAAGTCGGCGATCCATTCGCCGACAAGGGCATTGTCGCCCGGCGCGGCGAGTGACGCGACGGCCTGCGCTGCGGCAGGGCCGAGACGGTCCTCGCGTGCTGTATAGAGCGCTGCAGAATAGGTGTCATCGAACTCCGGATGGCACTGGAAACTGATAGCGGAACCATTTGCATAATGGAGACCCGCATAGGGCGTGAAGTCCGACCGCGCGATCACCTCGGCGCCCGGCGGCGGGGTGACAACCTGGTCCTGATGGCTGACCGCGACAGAGATCGTTTTTGGACAATTTTTTGCGACAAGACCGGGACAGGCCTGCACGTCATAGGTGTGACGCCCGACACCCCAGCCCTTTGGGGATTTGATCACCTTGCCGCCGAGGGCTTCGGCGAGGAGCTGGTGCCCGAAACAGATGCCGACCTGCGGCACGGCTGCGGCAGTGGCTGCGCGGGCGAAGTCCATCAGGGGGCCGATCCACGGGTCGTCATCATAAACGCCTGCCGGCGAGCCCGTGATCAGGATGGCCTCCAGCGAGGCCGGATCCGGCAAGGTCTCGCCCTTGATCACGGATACGGTTTCAAAATCCATGGCCGGATCGGATGCACGAACAAGTGCACGAAACATGCCCGGATAATCCACGAATGATGCCCGGATAGGCGCCGGAACGAGGCCGGTTTCAACGATCGTCAGCTTCATGGAGCAGGCGGCGCCTCTGGCAGCTGCCCGGCAATCCAGGCCTTGATATGCGCATCCAGCACATCGAGCGGTACGGCCCCTTCTTCCAGAACGGCGTCATGGAATGCCCTGATATCGAATTGCTCGCCCAGCGCGGCTTTGGCCTCGGCCCGCAATTCGCGGATTTTCAGCTCGCCCACCTTGTAGGCCACCGCCTGGCCCGGCCAGCCAATATAGCGCGTTACCTCGATCTCGATATTGAGCGGGGCGAGCGCACTATTGTCCTTGAAACAGGCCTCGGCCTCTTCCCGCGTCCAGCCATACCAGTGCAGGCCCGTATCCGCGACGAGGCGGCAGGCCCGCCACATTTCCATCGACAGGCCGCCAAAGCGCTCATACGGCGTCTCATACATGCCAGCCTCGCCGGCGAGATACTCGGCATAGAGACCCCAGCCCTCGCCGAAGGCGGTGGCGTAATAGTTCTGGCGAAACTTTGGCTGGTCGCTCATTTCCTGCGCCAGCGCGATCTGCAGGTGGTGGCCGGGCACGGCTTCATGCGCCGTCAGGGCCGGAAGCTCATAAAGCGGGCGCTGCTCGAGCGCATAAGTATTGACCCAATAGATGCCGTGGCGCCCCTCGTCCGGATCGCCCTCGACATAGCGGCCCGTCGTATAGCCCGGCGCGATGGCATCCGGGACAGGCTCGACATCATAGGGCAGTTTGGGCAGCCGGCCGAAATAGTCGGGCAGCATCGCATCCATCCGCGCGGCAATCGCCTTGGCCTTTGTCATCAGGTCCTTGTCAGACGTGGCATAGAATTGCGGATCGGCGCGCAGGAAGGCGAGGAAGTCGGCAAAACTGCCATCGAAGCCGATCTCCGCAATGATGTCTTCCATTTCGGCGCGGATACGCGCGACTTCGCGATTGCCGAGTTCATGGATCTCGACCGGCGTGTAGCCCGCACCTGCCGTGTGATGCTCGACCAGTGCCGTATAGATTTCCCTGCCGGCCGGCAGCGCAGCAATGCCCGCACCCGCCCGCGCATGCGGCGCATAGTCGGTAACGATGAAACCCAACGTGTCCTGATAGGCCGTTACGGCGCGCGAAACCGCCTCAAGTCCGTCTGCGCGCAGGCGCGCCGCAATCTCGGGGTCCATGTCCGCCGGCAGGCTGGCGAATGGCGCGAACAGGCTGCTCTCTGCCGAATCGGTCACGATCTGCTCGCGGATCTGGTCGGTCATCGTCGCCAGCGGATCGGCATTCGCCGTCCAGCCGGTGGCGATGCCCCGGCGCATATTCTCGATATTCTCAGCGAAATAGCGGGGAACGTCATTGAGGCGGGCGATCCAGGCTTCGGCATCTTCCTGCGAGTCGAGCGTGGTCTGCATGGCTGCGAAGATCGGCTCGGCCTGGAATCCCCAGTCGCCGGTGAACGGGATGCGCGCCGCGTCATATTGCGCATCGTCGAGGTCCGATCGCAGGAGTCGTTCAAGAATCGCCTTGTCGACCGTACGCGCGGTCTCGGCCGACTCGATCCGCAGCAAAATGTCCTGTGCCCGTGTGGCCTGCGCGGCGACCGCATCCGGGCTGACGTCGCGCCACTGGCGCGCTACGGTGCCATCATCGCGTGCCGCCTGGTCAGGATTGACCGCGCGAACATAGGTTTCATATTCGGCGACGAGCGCATCCATGGCGTCCGGCGCCGTCTCTGCGTGCGCCGCGAACGACATTACAAGCAGGCCCAGACCAAGAATCAGCGGTTTCATATTGTCGCTCCTGTCGCCCTTCACGTTGACAGGATCATAGAGGCGCCTAGAACGCGAAGCCAAGCGTTTCATTACAGGTGAGGTAAGCTTTCATGTCAGGCACCAACCGGGCCGATTCCCGCCCCCTGTCGCCCCACCTGCAAATTTGGCGACCCCACGCAACCATGTTCGCGTCGATCACGCATCGTATTACCGGCATGGGCCTTTATGCCGGTACATTCCTGATCGCCGCCTGGCTGGTCGCGCTTGCGACCGGGCCTGAGGCCTATGCGCAGGTCGATGCGCTGATTTCCTGCCTCCCGGCTCAAGTGATCCTGTTTGTCTGGACCGTGGCGGTCCTTTTCCACTTCGCGGGCGGGATACGTTTCCTCCTCTGGGACGGCCCACATGCCGGATTCGAACCGAAGACAGCCAGCGCCGTCTCCGTTTTTCTCTATGTCTTTGCCGTTCTGGGATCGGTGGCCATCTGGGCCGCTGTTCTCTGGCTTTAAGGAGTCTTCAACAATGGCAAACAGCGAATTCGTCACCCCCGCAAAGGTCACGCGTGGACTTGGTTCAGCCAAATCCGGGACTTCCGATCATATCCGCCAGCGCGTCACCGCGATCGCACTCGTTTTCCTCGTCCCCTGGTTCCTGTACTCGGTGATCAATGCGTCATCCCTCGGCTATGACGGGGCCGCAGAATGGGCAGGCAAGCCGTGGAACGCGATCCTGCTGATCCTGACGGCCGGCGCGGCGTTCTATCACATGCGGATCGGTATGCAGATCATCATTGAGGACTATATCGCTAAGACGAGCACGCGCTCGGCGCTGCTGATCCTGAACAGTTTCGCGGTGATCGCCCTGTTCGTGACAGTGGCCCTGTCTGTGCTGAAACTCTGGATTGGCGCTGGCGCCTGATGGCGGCCGCGGGAGAAACCAAGATGACCGACTATAAATTCATTGACCATACCTATGACGTCGTCGTTGTCGGCGCCGGCGGCTCGGGCCTTCGGGCTGCGCTGGGCGCCGCGCAGGCCGGCCTCAAGACTGCCTGCATCACCAAGGTTTTCCCGACCCGGTCGCACACGGTTGCGGCGCAGGGCGGCATCGCCGCCTCGCTCGGCAACATGGGCGAAGATAACTGGCGCTGGCACATGTATGACACCGTCAAGGGCTCCGACTGGCTCGGAGACCAGGACGCAATCGAATATCTCTGCCGCGAAGCACCCGCTGCCGTTTATGAACTCGAGCACTGGGGCATGCCGTTCAGCCGGACCGACGAAGGCAATATCTACCAGCGCGCGTTTGGCGGCATGACGCGGGACTTCGGCGAAGGCCCTGTGCAGCGCACGTGTGCGGCAGCGGACCGGACCGGGCACGCCATGCTCCACACGCTCTATGGCCAGTGTGTCCGCGAAGAGACCGAATTCTTCATCGAATATATCGCGCTCGACCTGATCATGGACGATGACGGCGTCTGCCGTGGCGTGACCGCCTGGAAGCTGGACGACGGCACGCTGCACCGCTTCCGCTCCCAGAAGACCATTCTTGCGACGGGTGGCTATGGCCGCGCCTTCTTCTCGTGCACCTCGGCCCACACCTGCACCGGCGACGGCAACGCCATGGTGCTGCGTGCCGGCCTGCCGCTCCAGGACATGGAATTCGTCCAGTTCCACCCGACCGGCATCTATGGCTCGGGTTGCCTGATCACCGAAGGTTCGCGCGGCGAAGGCGGTTACCTGACCAATTCCGAAGGCGAACGCTTCATGGAGCGTTATGCGCCCAGCGCGAAAGACCTGGCGTCTCGCGACGTCGTCTCCCGCGCCATGACGGTGGAAATCCGCGAAGGCCGCGGTGTCGGTCCGGAAAAGGACCATATCTACCTTCACCTCGAACACCTTGGCGCAGCCGTCCTGGCCGAGCGCCTGCCGGGCATCTCCGAAACCGCAAAAATCTTTGCGGGCGTCGATGTCACCAAGGAGCCGATCCCGGTCCTGCCGACCGTGCATTATAATATGGGCGGCATTCCGACCAATTATCATGGCGAAGTACTGACCAAGAAAGGTGACGACGCGGATGCGGTTGTGCCGGGCCTGATGGCCGTCGGCGAAGCGGCCTGCGTGTCGGTTCACGGTGCCAATCGCCTCGGCTCCAACTCACTGATTGACCTTGTCGTGTTCGGCCGCGCAGCGGGCCTGCGCTGTGGCGAAACGACCAAAGCCGGGGCAACCCAGCCGACGCTGCCCAAGGGCGCAACCGACAGCCATCTCGCCCGCTTCGACAGGATACGCAATGCGACCGGCGACCAGCCTGTCGCCAAGCTCCGCCTCGAAATGCAGAAGGCGATGCAGGACAATTGCGCGGTGTTCCGCACCGGCGACGTCCTGCGTGACGGTGTCAAAGCCATCGGCGAGGTCTACAAGAAACTGCCTGGCATGGACGTGAAGGATCGCGGCCTGGTCTGGAATACCGATCTTCTCGAGGCGCTCGAATTCGACAACCTGGTCGCGCAAGCCGCCGTCACCGTGAATTCCGCGGCCAACCGCGAAGAGAGCCGTGGCGCGCACGCCCGCGAAGACTTCCCTGATCGCAATGATACGACATGGATGAAGCACACGCTCGCCTGGGTCTCTGACGCAGGCAAGGTGATGATCGATTATCGCGGCGTGCACGATTACACCATGTCGAACGAGATCGCTTATATCGAACCAAAAGCACGGGTTTACTAGGGGTTTAAAGATGGTTGAACTGACGCTTCCGAAGAACTCCAAAGTCGGCAAGGGCAAGACCTGGCCGAAGCCGCAGGGCGCCACGAACCTGCGCCAGTTCCGCATCTACCGTTACAGCCCCGAAGAGAGCGGCAACCCGCGCTGGGACCTGTATTGGGTCGACATGGACAAGGCCGGGACGATGATCCTGGACGTCCTGCTCTACATCAAGAACAATGTCGATCCGACGCTCGCATTCCGCCGCTCATGCCGTGAAGGCGTGTGCGGATCATGTTCCATGAACATTGCCGGCACCAATACGATCGCCTGCACCAAGGGCTTCGACGAACTGCCCGGCGGTGTCATTTCGATCTCGCCCCTGCCCCACCTGCCCGTGGTCAGGGACCTGATCCCGGACCTGACAAACTTCTATGCCCAGCACGCCTATGTGCAGCCTTTCCTCAAGACGGTGACGCCCGATCCTGAAAAGGAATGGAAACAGTCGGAAGACGACCGCAACGAACTCAACGGCCTTTACGAGTGCATCCTGTGCGCCTGCTGTTCAACCTCGTGCCCGTCTTACTGGTGGAACGGCGACAAGTATCTCGGCCCTGCCGCCCTGCTGCAGGCCTATCGCTGGCTGATCGACAGCCGCGACGAAGCCACCGGCGAGCGCCTCGATGACCTCGAGGATCCGTTCAAACTGTATCGTTGCCACACGATCATGAACTGCGCGCAGGTCTGCCCGAAGGGCCTGAACCCCGCCAAGGCGATCGCCAAGATCAAGCACATGATGGTCGAACGCGTTTCCTGATCAGGGGCGCGTTCGCTAGTCGACCGCTTCTTCGGCAGGCGTCACATCTTCCGATGCGACATAGACCTGCGTGGACAGGAACTCCCGGAGGTCGGCGAGCGACTGGTCCGTCGCCTCTTCCTGCGGCAGGTGGCCGACATTGGTGTAGAGCTTCAGCGTTGAGCCCGCGATCGCGGCCTTGAACTTTTCGCCATGTGCGGCGGGGACGAGATTGTCCTGCTCGCCTTGCAGGATCAGGGTCGGCACGGTGATTGCCGCGAGCGTCGCGGCGCTCGCTTCGGCTCTCCCGTTCCGGTCGGTCATCAGGTTGAGGATGGCGTCACGATGGCAGGGCGCGCGCCCGAGCGCGGCATAGCGTTCGACCATGGCCTCAGTGACCAATGCCTGGTCGACGAAACTGTCTTCCAGGCCGCCGCGTATCATGCCGGACATGTCGAGATCCTTCATCAAGCTGCGCGCCAGCGGATTGGCGAGCAGCTTGAAGACGAGCGGTGACGATTCGGCCTCTGTGTCAGACTTCGGCCAGCCGGAGGCATCGACCAGGACCAGGCCGTCGAGCTTTTCCGGGTGGGCCAGCGCATAATTCCAGGCCGCGTGCCCGCCCATCGAATTTCCGGCCAGGGTGAAATGGTCGATGCCGAGTTCACGCGTCACATGGTCGATGACGTCCACGAATTGCGGAATCCCCGTCTCCGCGACATCAAGGCAGCGCGACAGGCCATGGCCTGGCAGGTCGAGCGAGACGACGCGATAGTCCTTGCGCAGCCCCTGGACCCAGGGCTCCCATGTGTGCAGCGAGGCCGAGAAGCCGTGCACCAGAACCAGGACGGGCGCATTGCGCGGGCCGACATCGCGGTAATGGACCCGCATGTCGCCGCCCATCGGCATGAACCGGCTGTCTGTATTGGCATACATGGATTCGAGCCGGTCATAGCCGATATCCGACCGGCGCATCACGAACCATCCTGCCCCCAGAACGATTGCAACCGTCACGAAAACAGCCATCAGGCGTCGCAGCATTGAATAGGTCCCTCCCCGGATCTGATTCATTTCCAGGCCGCAATAAGGTCGACCCGGCACCGCCTGTCAATTGGCGCCGGATCAGTTGCAGTCCCTACAGGTTGCATCTTTTTTCAACCTGATCGTTCTCGGTGTGCCTGCCAGGGCGTCAATGAGCAGGAGCCGACCGACCAGCGGCGTTCCGGCACCGGTGACAAGCTTCACGACTTCCAGCGCCATGGATGAGCCGACGATCCCGGTCAGCGCGCCGACGACGCCGACTTCATCACAGGCCTGGGCATCCGGCGGCGTCTCGGGCACCCAGCAACGATAGCACGGCGCGCCTGCCTGCACGCTCGAGGCGAAGACGCTGACCTGCCCTGTCCAGCCGGCAGCGGCGCCATGCACCATGGGGCGGTGGGTAGCATGCGCGATGGCGTTGAGGGCGTAACGTGTCGGGTAATTGTCGGACGCGTCGACCAGTATCCCGCCCGCCAGCGGATGGCTTTCGCTCCAGCGATGCTGGTGCCAGCGGATATGCGAGTCCGGGTGGGCGTCCTGGAGGCGGGCGGCCAGGATTTCAGCTTTCGGGCGGCCGACATCGGCCTCGCCGAATTGCACCTGCCGCTGCAGGTTCGACCGGTCGACCAGGTCGTCATCCCATATCTCGATCTGGCCGATCCCGGCGGCAGCAAGATAGAGCGCGCAGGGACCGCCCAACGCCCCTGCCCCGACAATCGAGACCGAGGCCGCGCGCAGTTTCTGCACGCCGGGTCCGCCGATCTCCTTGAGCAGGATATGGCGCTTGTGGCGATCGATATCGGTAGGCGTGAGGGTCATGGACGGGCAGCCCGAAGAGCGGTGGAGGACGAGGGGTCGAGGGGGGCGGTGAGGTAGGCCCAGGCAGGTGGCGGGGCGGTGGCAAGGGTGCGGGCGGCGGCGGAGGGAATCCGTCTTCCTGCAAACCGGCGCGCGAACGGCGAATTGCGCGCCCCGGGACCAACCCCCGGCCGCGCAATGATGGCGATGGGCAGCGTACGGGCAATGCCCTGCCAGTCTTGCCAGTGATGGAACCCGGCCATGTTGTCTGCGCCCATCAGCCAGACGAAGTGTGCCTCCGGCGCGCGCGCAACAATCGCGGCCAGCGTGTCAGCCGTATAGGTCAGGCCGAGGCGCGCTTCGATATCGGTGACAATCATGCGTGGATGATGCGCGACCGCGCGGGCCGAGGCGAGGCGTTCGGCAAAGTCGCCATGCGCGGTCTTGAGCGGATTTCCGCGCGCAACGATCCACCAGACCCAGTCGAGCTGGAGGCGTTTCATCGCAGTCTCGGCAACGTGAAGATGACCCGAATGAGCCGGATTGAAGCTTCCGCCAAACAGGCCGATGCGCAGGCCCCGTGTCGGTCCCGGAAGCGTCAGATGGGTCAAGGACGCGTCTGCCCCGTGCCTCTCACGACATATTTGTAGATCGTGAGCTGTTCGGCGCCGACAGGTCCGCGCGCATGGATGCGGCCCGTGGCGATGCCGATCTCGGCGCCGAAGCCGAACTCGCCGCCATCGGCGAACTGGGTGGATGCATTGTGCAGCACGATGGCGCTGTCGACCCGCGCAAGGAAGCGTTCGGCCACGTCCTTGTCCTCGGTGACGATCGAATCCGTATGGCCCGAGGACCAGCGTTCGATATGCGCCAGCGCGCCGTCGAGGCCGTCGACCACGGCGATCGCCAGGATGGGCGCAAGGTATTCCGTGCCCCAATCTTCCTCGGTCGCGGTCTTCATGCCAGGCACGATCGCTCGGGCACGCGCATCGCCGCGCAGCTCGCAGCCGGCCTCGACAAGCGCAGACGCAATCCCGGGCAGCAACGTGTCGGCCACAGCGGCATCAATCAGCAGCGTTTCGAGCGAGCCGCACACACCCGTGCGGCGCATCTTGGCATTGACCACGAGGTCCACGGCCTTCTGCGGATCCGCCGCCCCATCGACATACATGTGGCAGAGGCCTTCGAGGTGCCCGATCACAGGCACGCGGGCGTCCTTCTGCACACGCTCGACAAGGCTGCGCCCACCGCGCGGCACGATGACATCGACCTGGCCATCAAGGCCGGACAGCATATGGCCGACGGCGGCGCGATCTGTGGTGCCGACAAGCTGGATGGCATCCGCCGGCAAGCCTTCGGCCTCGAGCGCCGCGTGCATGGCATCGACGAGCGCGTGCGAGGAATGCGTGCTTTCCGATCCGCAGCGCAGGATGGCGGCATTGCCCGAGCGCAGGCAGAGCGTTCCCGCATCGGCGGTGACATTCGGGCGGCTTTCATAAATGATTCCGATAACACCCAGCGGCACGGCCACGCGCGCAAAGTCCAATCCGTTCGGCTGCTGCCAGCGCGCCAGTTCCCGGCCAAGCGGATCGGGCAGGCCGGCAATCGCATCGACGCCGGAGGCAATGCCGTCGACACGCGCCGCATCGAGGGCGAGACGATCAAGCATGGCATCGCTGAGCCCCTTTTTCCGGGCCGCATCCATGTCCTGCTTGTTGGCCTCCAGAATTGCGGGGGCGGCCGTCCGAATGGCAGCGGCAATCGCCTTCAGGCCACGCGTGCGATCGTCAGGGCCGAGGCGGCCCAGGGCGCGGGATGCGGCACGAGCGCGAGCACCCATATCCAGCATGGTTTCGGCGAGGGCGGTATCGGGCGAAGGCGTTTGTACAGTCATGCGCCTGTGGTGCCGGAAACACTGGCTTGCTGCAAGCCCTGCGCGGAACTAGCGGGCAGCTGGAAGGCGGGTAAAACGCAGTTCTTTCGCCTGAACGCAGTCGCCGGCTGACTCTGGCGCAGAAAGCCCTAAGTTCAGCTCAGAAACGAAAAATACCGGAGGACACCATGATTGACGTTCAGGCCATGCCTTTCATCGCCGATATCCCGCGCGTGCAAGCAGAGCGGCGCGCCGATGAGATTGCCTTCTGGTTTGAAGGCCAGTCCACCAGTTTCGGCGAACTGGAGACGCGGTCGAACCAGATCGCCAATGGCCTGATCGGCCTCGGCATCCAGCCTGACGACCGGGTCGCCTACCTCGCCAAGAATACGGACGCTTATTACGAAATGCTGTTCGGCTGCGCCAAGGCCCGGGCCGTGATGACCGGCGTCAACACGCGTCTGGCCGCGCCGGAGATCCAGTTCATCCTGGCCGATTCCAAGGCCCGGATCCTGTTTGTCGGCAAGGAGTTCTATTCCATCATCGACCAGATCCGGAACGAACTGCCGGACCTGATGCGCGTCATCACGATCGACGGTGATCGCGAGGACTGGGATTATTTTCCAAGCTGGCGCAATTCCAAGACTATCACAGCGCCGGGCCTGACGCCGCTGGCCGATGACGATGTCATCCAGCTCTATACGTCCGGCACGACCGGGAAGCCCAAGGGCGTGCAGCTGACCAATGCCAATTACAATGCCTTCTTCCGTCAGGCCGCCATGCTCGACTGGTCGAGCTATGCTGTCGGCGAAGCGGTGATGAACGCGATGCCGCTGTTCCATGTCGCCGGGGTGAATGTCGGCATTCTGGCCGCTGCGCAGGGAGCCAAGACCGTCGTGCTGCGCGAGATCGACCCCACCGCCATCCTGAAACTGATCCCGGAGCACGACATCGCGCACGCCTTCTGGGTGCCAGCCGTAATCATGATGCTGGTGCAGCACAAGGATGTCGGCGCGACGGACTTCTCGTCGCTCACACTCGTTTCCTATGGCGCGTCACCGATTGCCGAAAGCCTGCTCCTGGATGCCAAACGGATCATGAATGCCGGGTTCAATCAGCTTTACGGCCTGACCGAAACCCTTGGCGCGGGCACCTATTTGCCGCCGCAGGCGCATGACCCGGCCTGGGGCAAGCTGCGCAGCTGCGGCGTGCCGTGGCCGGGCGCGATTGTGCGCTGTCTCGACAAAGAGGGGAATCCGGTGCCCACCGGCGAGGTCGGCGAGATCGCGATCAAGGCGAGCTTCGTGATGAAGGGCTATTGGAACCGGCCCGAGGCCACCGAAGAGGCCATTCGCGGCGGGTTCTTCTATACCGGCGATGCCGGCTATTTCGACGAGGACGGCTTTCTCTATATCCACGACCGGGTGAAGGACATGATCGTATCCGGCGGCGAGAATGTGTACCCGGCCGAGGTCGAGAATGCCGTGTTCGGGCATCCCTGCGTGGCCGATGTCGCGGTGATTGGCGTGCCGGACGAGAAATGGGGCGAGTCGGTGAAAGCCATCGTCGTTCCAAAGCCCGGCGAGACCCCGACGGCTGACGACATCATCGTCTGGGCGAAGGAGCGCATTGCTGGGTACAAATGCCCGAAAACGGTCGATTTCGTCGAGGTCCTGCCGCGCAATCCGTCTGGCAAGATCCTGCGCAAGGACCTGCGCGAGCCTTACTGGGCCGGGCAGGCGCGCCGGATCAGCTGAGAGCAAGAGAAAACGTATACCTCCCTTTCAGACAAGCGGGGGAATCTGGTATGTAGATCAGATGGCAAAAGACTTATTGGGCAAGATCGAGTCTCGCTGGTCATTGGCGGGCTTGTTGTGGCAAGCACTTTCAGTAGCCGTCACTGGCGGACTTGCCGTGATTGTGACTGCCCTTACTGATGCTCTCAATCAGTATGCGCCGGCATCATATTTCTTTGGGTTCGGAGCCGGGGCGTTAATGTGGCTGGGCGCCCTGGCCATCTTTGAGCGAAGACAACTAACAGCGGACAAGCGGGCGAGGTATCGAGATCTTGAAGCACCAAAATCGCAGATTAATCCGCTTGATTCTACGTTTCAGCGCCAACGAATTTGGATTACAGATTTCTTGGTGCCAGGAGAAAACCGGATTCGAAATAAGTCATTTATAAACTGTGAGGTCATCGGTCCAGCAGTTGTTCTGATTACCGGATCGACTTTAAATGGCGGAACTTTTCTAGATTGCGACAGTTTAGTCGTCCGATCGGACGGCGTGCGAATACACAATGTCATACTTATTGAGGGCTGCACTTTTGTTGGATGCACTCTCAAGCAGCTTACGCTTTTCTGGCCTGAGCACCTTGCTATCGAATACCAGGAAGGAATGAACACTGAGGTTCATTGGGTCACACCCCCACCAAGAAGGGATGCACAAGAGGGATGACCAACAGTCCCTCCTTCGCGCCACGCCGTGCGAGCCTTACTGGGCCGGGCAGGCGCGCCGGATCGGCTGAACCTCAGGCAGAAAAAAGCCCCGCGCCTTTCGGTGCGGGGCTTTTTCTTTTGTCTGGAACCGTCTTCGCTATGCGGCGGCAGCGGCTGCGGTAACCACTTTTTTCTTGGCGGCCAGGCCTTTGGCCAGCTTTTCCATGGCGGTTGCCTTGTCGATGCTCTCGACCGCAGCCAGTTCGCGGGCCATCCGATCGAGCGCGCTTTCATACAGCTGGCGCTCCGAATAGGACTGCTCTGGCTGGTCTTCGCCACGGTGCAGGTCGCGCACGACTTCCGCGATGGAGATCAGGTCGCCGGAATTGATCTTGGCTTCGTATTCCTGGGCGCGGCGCGACCACATGGTGCGCTTGACTCGGGCACGTCCGCCGAGTGTCTTCAAGGCGTCCTCAACGAGCTTGGAACCGGCCAGGGCGCGCATACCGGAGGCTTCGGCGCGATTGGTCGGCACGCGCAGGATCATCTTGTCCTGGTCGAATGCGACGACATAAACTTCGAGTTCCATGCCAGCGACAGTCTGTTTTTCGACGCTGGTAATCTTTCCTACACCATGCGCAGGATATACAACGCTCTGACCAACTCCGAATGCGAGTGCCGCCGTATCAATTTTTTTAGCCATGAAGTATATCGCCCTTTTCTACGCATTCAGAGCCGACCAGTCTTTGCCCAGCCCGCACATCACGGCCTGAGAGGAGACTTTTCAGCTCTGATTCAATTATTGCTCAAGTCGTAAGACTATCACAATCGTGCAGGTTTTACAACAGGGTACGGCATATTGGCCGGGTGCACCCCTCCAATCAAATCAATAAGTTCATTAACCTTTGACGCCTCTGCAATGGCTGGTGCAGGCGGCGTTCCGCAAAGGCTCAGTCACCCGTGCCGGGCGCAGGACTGAAATATTTTTCCAATTTTCCGGTTTCCTGCGCAAATTTTTCGCGATCGGCAGGTGGCTCTTTCAGCCGGGTGATGTTCGGCCAGGTCTTGGCGAATTCGCTGTTCAGCTTCAGCCATTTGCCGTCCGGGTCATCTTCCGTGTCGGGCTTGATCGCCTCAACCGGGCATTCGGGCTCGCACACACCGCAATCGATGCACTCGTCCGGATCGATGACGAGCATGTTCTCGCCCTCATAGAAGCAGTCCACCGGGCAGACTTCGACGCAATCCATGTATTTGCAGCGGATGCACGCATCGACGACGATATAGGTCATGAAAGGGTATGCCTCTTGAACAGGTGTACTGCGGGCGAAATGGCCTTCGCGCGGCGGCGTGTCAATGAGACAAGCTGCGCCGTGCGTTTAGGACAGGTCAGGTCGTTCCGGCGATCCGGGCTTCGGCGCGCTGGCGCGCCCCGGCGCGCGACACATCGTCTACATAGAGCAGCGAGGCAACATGCCTTATATAGGCCTCCTCGATGGCGCTCTTCTCGCCATCCGACAGCGCAACCCGGTACAGGCCCTCGATGATCGAGATGCGCTCGGCCATGCTGAGTTTCTTGACGTGGCGGGTGAACTGGTAGGAATCGACCGCCTCTTCAGCCAGCGCCTCGCCTTCGGCCAGAACGGCATCGGCCCGGTCGGCGTCGAAACCGAAGGCCTCGAGCAGGATTTCGGCGATCATGTCGCTCTCGATATTGACGTAAACACCGTCAATCAGCGCGGCTTCGACCATCAGCGCGGCAGCGGCAACTTGCGGATCCATCGCCTTGAGGGCGGGTGTCTTGGGCGCAAAGAAGCGCTTAATCGAATTCATCATGGCTCAATTTCCAATAGGCGATACAGGTTCCGCGCTTCTTCCGCCGGACCGCGGCGGGTGCCGAGGGCGAGGATTTCCACGGTTCGTATATGCTCTCCCCGGCCGAAGGTGACAACATCACCGGCTGATATGGTGGTGCCGGGCTTGTTGGACCGGCGGGTCTGGCCGTTGCGGGAAATCCGGACGCCTTTGCCCTTGAGGTGATCGGTGGCGAGGGTGCGGGTGCGGAAAAAGCGCGCGCGCCAGAGCCAGATGTCCAGCCTGACAGCCTCCGGCGTGTTCACTGGAAAGGCGTGTACGCGAAAGCGGGAGCGGCCTTGCCCTCTCCCCCTTTCGGCTTGCGCTTGCGCCGGGGCTTGTCCCGCGGCGGCGGGGTCGGCGGCAGCAGCGCTGCGAGGGCGGCAAAGGGGCTGTCAGGGTCCGGCTTGCGGGCGGCAGGGGTGTGGCGCGGGCGTGGTGCGTCCGTGCGCGGCGGACGCGAACCGCCGCCATTGGCACGGGGCGACGACCGCTCGCCCGGCTTGCCCTGGCGACCTCTGGGCCGGTCCTCGCGCGGGGCGGCCGGGCGCGCGTCAGGCCGCGCGCGGGCGGCATAGCGCCAGAGCAGGACGGCGTCGGTTTCCTTGTCCTTCTCGGCCGGCGCAAGGCCGAAGCCTTTCAGCACGGCCGGCCAGTCGTCTGACGGGCAGGAGACGACGGAGGCGAGGTCGATCGGGATGGCAAAGGCGTTCTTGTCGGCTTCCTTGCGGCGCTTGGCGATTTCCCAGCCAAGGCGTTCGGCGAGATCGGCGCGCACGGCGCGGCGGCCAAAGCGGAGATAGCCATTGGCAGCAAGCGCCTCTTCCGGCCAGGTGCCGTCGAGCGGGAAGGAACCGGCCCCTTCCGGGGCGAGCGGGAAGGGCGCGCCGGCCTGAACCGCGCGCAGGATGGCGATCATGCGCTGGGCCGCCGGCTTCTGGGCGTCGGGCGCATGGGCGGCAACGCGCCCAGCGCGCAGGCCGAGGGCTTTCAGGGAGTCGCGCTGTTCGGGCGTGAGGCGCGCGCCCGGATCGTCCTGGCGCAGGTCGACGCTGGCGCCGCTCTCGAGAATGCGGAAGGCGAGGCCGCGAGCGAGGCCCTCGAGCGTGTCACCGGCTTTCGCGTGGCGCAGCTTCCAATGTGTCGGCAGGACACGCGTCATCTCGGCGGCGAGCCAGTCGGCCACGCGCGTACGGGCCGCCTCGCGGTCGGACGGTTCGACTTCCGAGGCGCCGACAAGATCGATGCCGGGGCTCATCCAGTCCGGGCCCCTGGCAAGGCGGGCAATCGTGTTGCCGCCGAATTCCACGTCGCCCTGATCGTTGAGCCTGAACGCATCGGAGGGCGCGCCGGCAATCTGGCCGAGGCGTTCGACCAGCATCGGGCGGATCGCGGCGAGCGCGGCGCCGCGGACGGCCTTGCCTTCAAGCGTGCGGGCATCGAGCACAGGTTCGAAGGTGAGGCCCTTCAAGCGGCCGACGAGATGGCCTTCCACGGTCACGTCGCCATCCGGCGTCAGGTCAGTCACGAGGGCGTCTTCCTTCTTCAGGCTGGCCAAGAGGGCCGTCGTACGTCGGTCCACAAACCGTGCGGTCAGGGCAATGTGTAGCGCATCTGACAGGGAGTCTTCAATCTCGCGCGTCCGATCCTGCCACCTTGCGGGGTTTTCCAGCCAGTCAGGCCGGTGCGCCGCATAGGTCCATGTGCGGATATTGGCAAGCTGTTGCTGCAATTTGGCGATGCCGCCGCTGGTGCCGCTGAGGTCGTCGAGGCGGCGTTCGAGGCCCGCATCGGAGAGACGCGCGTCCGGGTCGGCGAGGGTTTCGGCGAGGCCGAGCACGAGGCGGGCATGGCCTTCGGGGCCTGCCTTCCTGAAGTCGGGGAGCCGGGCGAGGTCCCACAGGCGGCGCACTTTGGCCTGTCCGGTGACGTTCGGGCCGATGGCACTGTCCTCGGCCATGCGGCGCAGCACCCATTCATCGAGCGCATTCGGATTATGGATCAGGACCGGATTGCCCGACGGGCGCTCAAGGCTGCGGATCAGGGATTTCAGCGACGCATGGTCGAGCGCGGAATTGCGCCACTGGATATGGTCGACCGGATCGAAGCGGTGCTGCTCGATCCGCTTCCAGAGCTCTTCCTCGAAGGGTGGGCAGTCAGCGGTCTCGCCGAATTCGCCATCAGAGCGGAAGCGCCCTGCCCGGCCCGCGATCTGGCCGCACTCGGCGGCGGTGAGGGCGCGGTGGCGGCGGCCGTCAAACTTGGTGCGCGAGGCGAAGACGACGCGGTCGACATCGAGATTGAGCCCCATGCCGATGGCGTCGGTGGCGACGATATAGTCGACCTCTCCGGACTGGTACATGGCGACCTGGGCATTGCGCGTGCGCGGGCTGAGCGCGCCCATGACAACGGCAGCGCCGCCCTTCTGCCGACGGAGCAATTCGGCGATGGCGTAGACCTCTTCCGAACTGAAGGCGACAATGGCGGTGCGCTTGGGCAGCTTGGTGATCTTGGTCTTGCCGGTATAGCGCAGTTCGGAAAAGCGCTCGCGCGTGTCAGTCTCGACGCCGAGATTCAGCGTCCGCAGGAGGGGGCGCATCGTGTCGGCGCCGAGCAGCAGGGTTTCGGATGTCCCGCGCATGTGGAGGATGCGGTCGGTAAAGACATGGCCGCGGTCCGCGTCCTCGGCGAGCTGGATTTCATCGATGGCGACGAAATCGGCCCGCACGTCGACCGGCATGGATTCCACGGTGCAGATGAAATAGCGCGCATTCGGCGGGATGATGCGTTCCTCACCGGTGATCAGCGCGGCATGGGAGGCGCCCTTGGCGGCGACAACGCGGTCATAGACCTCGCGCGCGAGCAGGCGCAGCGGCAGGCCGATCATGCCGGTGCCGTGGCCCATCATGCGCTCGATGGCGTAATGCGTCTTGCCGGTATTGGTCGGGCCGAGAATGGCCTTGAGGGAGGAAGTCATCGAGCGCAGGTGATAGGGATGGGAGGGGGTGTCAAGCGGGGGGAGGAAGCCATGAATGTTGCAATCACCCGCGCTCCAGCGCCGTTGGATGATTATGTGGCTGCATTTCCGAACTTCCAAGCGCTCATCGTGTCGATCTCCGAGTTTGGATTTCCGGTGCGGAAGTAACAAAATTTGGTGACTTGCAGCTGATTGAACACGTCTTTGTAGTGCACTTCGCCCCACATAACGATTGCAGTTCGCTTCTCGGTAAGATCAAGGTACTCTTGTTGGGTTAGCGTACGAACCAATTCTGCACTTATGGTTCCACCTGTACTCGGTCCGATAGATTTATCCCAGGAGCCATGTTCGTCGGCACTATAGTCTCGCTCACGCGGCGCGAGTGTCTCGATGGGTCTAATCCCAATGCGATACCACGCATAAACATTGTTGGCAGGAGTCGACCCCGAATTGACAATGCGGATTGTGCATCCTGGGGGTCGTCCAGCGGTTGAGTTCAAGTAGGATGCTTGATGTATCGTTATGTAAGCTCTCAACTGGCGCTCCGCCGACCAACGAAACCCTTCATTTGCTTGACGCGCGGCGTGCAAAGTAGCGGCCAGATAAAAGATACCAATTGCCCCTACAATAACGCCAGCGGCCGAGACCCACAGCATCCAGTAGGCCCAACGGGCCATACTCACTTGGGCTTGCAGATCAATCTCCGCGCGCTGTTCCGGGCGGTTGGATACCTGACCCGGGGTCGTTAATTTCGTAGGCGCTTGAGTTAAGGTAGAACCTTTCACGCATAGCATCGACAAAATCTCAGAGCCTTGTCGCCATTGGCTAGTACATACTTCGTCATGACGCGCGGCCACGACCGCTGCTACGAGAATCGCCAAAATGGCCAATATCACAGTTGCTATCTTCATAGTTCACCAGACTAGCTCACGTCGAAATATAGGGCGCAAGCAATCATACCAATGAAAGCGCCGAACTATTTCTATGTAGATTCGAATTGAAGGCCTCAGCTAGTTCCAGTTCGCCCACGGGCGCGGCTTTCACGCCCAGCTCCAGCGCACGCGCCGCGTACGGGCGGGCAGTCGAGACGTTCCCGGATTTCATTATCGTGTTTGACGCGAGTGCCCCCCTCTCCCCTCGGGGAGAGGGGTAGGGGTGAGGGGGGCATGGCGGCGCGAGGGGAGAGCGTGTTTTGAACAGGCAAGTTCGCGC